>RCMZ01000010.1_pt1 | contig 121520 bp, 115 predicted proteins | sample 2041141 | NCBI WGS metagenome assembly RCMZ01 (sample SAMN09708263, study PRJNA481090) | Wastewater metagenome, whole genome shotgun sequencing project. | biome: sewage; isolation source: Davis station wastewater (DW) | place: Antarctica: Davis Station | collected 2010-03-01 | reverse complement strand
TCGGCGCTAATTGCTGGTTGCTTCTGAAGCGCCATTTCATGTCGCCATTTGTAGAGGCTTTTGGTGGAGACGCCGAGACGTTGTGCAACGTCTGCTACATCATGACCGCGCTTTGTGATTTGCTTAATCGCTTCGGACTTAAACTCGTCCGTGTATCTGATACCCTTCATCTGACTTACTCCGTTCTGTTTTAGACATTATGATTTGTCTAGCAGAGCGGGTGAAGTCCATCCAAACTTTCTTTAAGCAGCACCCATGTTCTGGGAAGCACCCATAAGCCAATCCCCACAGCCACTACAGTGTCCACCCAAGCCCAGCCAGTAAAGTAAATGATGATACCGCCTACAATCACACCGATAGAGCCAATTAGGTCACTCCATACTTCTAGGTAGGCTCCTTTAAGGTTAAGGCTGCTATCTTTACCGCTACTGAGTAACCTGATGCTGATAAAGTTAATGATTAGCCCTAAACATGCGACTAGCATCATGCCTATTGATTGCACTTCAAGAGGGCTGCGAAAACGCTGCCATGCCTCATATAGAATATAAATCGCCACACCGAAGAGTAATAGCGCATTAAAAGTGGCAGCTAATATCTCAAAACGGTGGTAACCATAGGTCCTAAGTTGATCTGCAGGTTTTCTTGCTATTCTGACTGCGGCTAGCGCTATACCAAGCGCCGCCGAATCAGTAAACATGTGGGCAGCATCGGATAACAATGCGAGACTATTTAGTAAAAATCCTGCAACTGCCTCGGCAATCAGAAAAGTGGTCGTGAGTGCAAATGCAACCCACAATACCTTCTCATTTTGAATACTTGGTAATGCGTGGTTGTGTTCTGCACTCATGCGTTATCTCCTGCTACCATTTTTGTTAGATGGTTTGACCTAGATTTTGGCTGGTTAACCAATCGATATAGCATAGGTAATACCAGTAGGGTCAATATGGTGGATGACAAGATGCCACCAATCACTACGGTAGCAAGTGGTCGTTGCACTTCTGCTCCTGTGCCAGTAGCGATAGCCATTGGTAAAAAGCCAAGTGAAGCGACGAGCGCAGTAATCAAAATTGGGCGTAAGCGATTCATGCTGCCTTCTTGTATCGCCACATCTAGTGGTTTACCCTCGGCAATTAGCCCTTTGATAAAGCTAATCATCACTAAACCGTTTAAAACTGCAACACCAGATAGAGCAATAAACCCAACGCCAGCTGATATTGAAAGCGGAATCTCGCGTAGATATAAAGCGAGAACACCGCCAGTTAAGGCAAAGGGAATCCCGGTAAAGACAATCAATCCATCTTTCAGATTATTGAACATCATATAAAGCAATATGAAAACAAGCAGCAGAGATATAGGCACTACAATCTGTAAACGTTGACTGGCTGATTGAAGCTGCTCAAAAGTACCACCCCAGTTAACCCAATAGCCGGCAGGTATTTTTACTTGCTCTTGGATCCGTTGCTGAGCTTCTGCAACATATGAGCCAATATCACGATCCCTTACATTAGCCGTAACAACAACATTTCGCTTACCATTTTCACGACTGAATTGATTAGGTCCGGGAGCAATATCAATGGAAGCCACTTCGCCAAGTTGTAAATAGACCGGCATATCACTACCATTGGCTATTTTGATGGGTAAACGCTTAAAGCTATCCATATCGGTTCTCAACGCATCTGGCAGTCTTACTACAATGTCAAACCTTCGGTCACCCTGAAAAACCGTACCCGTCTCTCTACCATTCATCGCAGTTGAAATAGCGTCTTGTACTTGAGACACATTGACCCCAAGCCTTGCGATTTTTTGGCGGTCGATATTAACGGTGAGTATCGGTAATCCTGTAGTTTGCTCAACCTTAATATCTTCACCACCTTGAATTTTGGACAATACTTCAGAAATTTCTTTGGCTTTGTTGTTCATCACTTCCATATCATCACCAAATATTTTTACCGCGACATCACTGCGCACACCAGAGATGAGCTCGTTGAATCGCATTTGAATGGGTTGCGTAAACTCATAGTTATTGCCTGGCACTGCGCTTACCGCTTTTTGCATTTGTGCAGTTAAGTCGTTTTTGCTTAAGCTAGGGTCTGGCCATTCTGATTTTGGTTTAAGCATGATGTAGTTATCTGCAACATTTGGCGGCATAGGGTCAGAGGCAATTTCCGCTGTCCCGATTTTGGCAAATATTGTATCCACCTGTGGAAAAGCTTTAACCGTATGCTCAAGTTCTTTCTGCATTTCTATCGCCTGAGAAAGACTAGTTCCTGGTATTCGCAAGGCATGTAATGCGATATCACCCTCGTTTAAACTTGGCACAAATTCGCTACCCATGCGCGTGGTGAGTAACCCACTCAGCAGCACTGATGCAATTGCCAGCGTAAGTACCAAGGCTTTGTTGCTCATCGCCATGTTATAAATTGGCTGGTATCCTCGCTTGGCTAAGCGAATCAAATACTGCTCTTTTTCATCTATTTTTCCATTGATAAAAAGTGCTACAGCAGCAGGAATAAAGGTGACGGAAAACAACATGGCACCTACTAGCGCTATCACAACAGTTAAAGCCATTGGGTGAAACATTTTGCCTTCTACACCGGTTAAAGCAAAAATAGGAAGATAGACCACCATGATAATGAGTTGGCCGAAGATTAATGGCTTTCTAGCTTCTTTGGCAGCTTCAAACACTTCTAAAAAACGTTCTGAACGTGTGAGTGGCCTTCCAATCATTGCTTGCGCATGGGCAAGTCTGCGCATGCAGTTTTCCACAATCACCACCGCGCCATCAATAATAATTCCGAAATCTAATGCCCCTAAGCTCATCAAATTTGCACTGACTTTTGCAGTAGCCATTCCAGTAAAGGTAAAAAGCATGGACAACGGGATGACCAACATCGTGATGATTGCCGCGCGAATATTACCTAAGAAAATAAACAGAATGGCAATGACTAAAATCGCACCCTCCAGTAAATTTTTCTTGACAGTGTTTATTGCCTTATCAATGAGGATGGTTCTGTTGTATACAGTTTTGGCAATAATGCCGGTGGGCAATGATTTATTTATTTCAGCCAGCTTTTTTTCTACAGCAGCAGATACGGTACGACTATTTTCACCTGTCAACATAAAGACTGTGCCTAATACTACTTCTTGGCTGTTTTCTGTGGCTGCTCCATTACGTGCTTCACTTCCAATCATGACATCTGCAACATCAGAAATACGTATTGGCACGCCAGCTTTAGTGCTGACCACAATGTTACTGATATCCACCATATCTTTGACTTGGCCTGGCACACGAATCAAGAATTGTTCACCAGATTTTTCGATATAGCCTGCACCAATATTAGCGTTGTTATTTTCCAAAGCTTGGACTAGATCATCAATAGACAATCCTCTCGCTATCAGCTTTTCAGTTGAAGGCGCGACTTGATACTGCTTAACATAGCCACCAATCGTATTAATTTCATTCACACCAGGGACGTTGCGCAGCTGGGGTTTAATAATCCAATCTTGTACTTCCCTTAAATCCATAGGGGTATATGGTGTTTTATCCGCTTTCAAGGCACCTTCTTTCGCCTCTACCGTCCACATGAAGATTTCACCAAGGCCAGTAGAGGTAGGCCCCATTTCTGGCAGAATGCCATTAGGTAGCTTTTCTTTAGCTTGCTGAATCCGCTCGTTGACCAATTGTCTTGCAAAGAAAATATCTGTACCTTCCTCAAAAATGACGGTTACCTGAGAGAGGCCATAGCGAGAAATGGATCTGGTTTGCTCTAATTTAGGTAAACCAGCCATTACCGTTTCTATTGGATAAGTGATACGCTGCTCAGTCTCAAGTGGCGCATATCCAGGCGCTGTGGTATTGATTTGCACTTGAATGTTAGTAATATCTGGTACAGCATCAATCGGCAGTTTTTGATAACTGAACACACCCAACACAGCAATAGCTAACACCATCATTAAGGTTAACCATCGTTGATCAATTGCAAATCGAATAATTTTCTCAAACATTTGATAGCCCCTTTGGATTATTTGCAGATTCGAAAGTCAATGCATTAATGCTCATGACTTGCTCCTGCTTTACCAATATCAGCCTTGATCAAATAGCTGTTTCCTGCTGCGTATTTTTCCCCTAGGTTTAGCCCCTCTAACACTTCAACATACTTGTCATCTCTACGACCGAGCGTGATAGGTCTAGCCTCAAAGTAGCTACCATAGCGGCCAAATACGACTGTTTCTTCATTGAGGGATTGAATGCCTTCAACTGATACCGCCAATGGCACATCAACCTCATTTGAGATAAGCTCAATGTTGACAGGCAGACCAGGCAACCATGTTTTATCCGCGTTGATTAGAACCACTCTTGCCATCGCTGTCCGAGATTGCTCTCCAACCAACGAGCCTACGTAGGCTATGCTGCCAACAGCCTGAGCATCGAAAGCACTCGCTTTAACTGTAACTTGCTGACCTGTTTTAACAGTGTTGATATCCTTGGCATAAATGGTCATCTCAGCCCACACTGTGGATAGGTCAGAAACTTCGAACAAACTGTCTATTTCACTTACAACCTGACCTTGGCTGACTTTTTTTAATGTCACCACGCCATCAATTGGTGAACGGATATCATAGCGTGCCTGACCAGATCCGCTTGCGCCAGCACCAAGTGCGCCTAGTTTCTGTTGGATACGATTTAAGTTGATTTCTGCTTCTTGTAAATCATGTTGTGCCTGCAAGTAATCCTGCTGAGCAGAAATTTTCTCTTCCCAAAGTTGCTTTTCGCGTTCGTAGGCGGAGCGTGCCAGCCCAACTCTTTTCTGTGCAGCCAATAAGTCACTGCGCATATCCGCAATCATTTGACTGGAAACGGTCGCCAGCACCTGCCCTTTGCGCACTTTGTCGCCTGCATTCACCGCAACTGCTTCAACAATACCTCCCACTCTGGGAACAATCTGCACACTTTTGTCTGCATTCAGCTTGATTTCCCCCTGAAGTTTCAACGTGCTTTTGATTTTTGCTGGTCCAGCGGTCAGTACTTCAACGGCGTTTAATGTCAGCTGCTTATCAGACATTGAAACCCTGCCTTCAACTTGTTTAAAAGAAAAAGCATAATTTTTGTTGCCGTAAAATGCATTGATATGGACATCAAATGAGTGGGGTTCTACCACTGGTGTTGTACTTTTTAGATAGTCTTTTTCTTTAACAAAGCTAAACTTCTCTAGCTTTCTGCCTAGACGCTCTAACTCTATAATCACTTTAGATTGTGCTGGTTCTATGGCCTTTCCATTTGAGTATGTATATATCCTAAATTCTGGAGGTGTGCCTTCTTCAAATATCGTAACTTCAACACCATAGTTATCTTTTACAAATAGCTTTCCTCCATGCGGCCCTTTTAAAACTTCTTGCGGTTGTGATGCATGTTGCTTTTCATGCGCTTCTATTGCTGCATTATCTAAGCCTGATGGCTTTTCAGGAATACTTTCATCATATTCTGCGTGTGCCTCACCCTCAGAGTGTTCTTCATGCCCTTCGGTCATGGTCTTAGGCTTCTCAGCCTTGAGTATCAACCCACCTAACACACTGGTAATAATGATGACCAAGATGATTGCGATTATTTGCCTATATTTTTTGCTGTTTTTATCGATATACCAATTCATGATTTATTATCCTTAAGGCTTAGTTACTTGATGATTTATAACATCACCAAGAATGCGTTCTATTTCAGCGATGGATTGATGGGCTTCCAGAAGTGCGTTGATATATTGGGACTTAGCCTGATATAGCGTGCGTTGGGCATCCAGCACATCCAGAAAATTAAACTTACCCAAACTAAAGCCCCTATTTGCTGCATCGAACGCGCTTTGTGCATTGGGTAGAATGTCATTTTGAAGCGACAGGGTTGCTTGTCTGGCCGCGCTTAATCTTTCATATTGCGTAACCAAATTTGTTTGAATTTTGTTTTTTATAGCAACCAGTTCATCTTCAGCTTTAAATTTGCGGCTGACAGCCTCTTGAACATTACCTTGGTTACGATCAAATACTGGAATTGGAATAGATAATCCAAGCAAGGCCTGATTAAGCCCAACCTCTTGGTTATTTACCACCCCTGCACTGAGTGTGATATTAGGCACAGCCTTACTGCGCTCAATCTTAGTTACTGCCTCGCGCGTATTGATTTCTAACTTAGCTAATCTGATGGATGGAGAATCATCAACTAAAGCTTGTAGTTCACTGAGAGAACTAACATCGGGAATGCTACGGACTTCACCCGTTGCGAGTTCAAAGCTAGGTGCGTTATCACCCCATAGAGCACTTAAACGTTTGCGACTATTGTTTAATTGCGTCGTAGCTTGGACCAACTCAATTTTTGCTGAAGCCGCAGCAATGGATGATTTGGTTTGTTCAACAGGTGAACTTTTGCCAGCTTTAACACGCTTAGAAGCGGCATCAAGTGCCGATTCGGCTACTTCTACCGAAGATTTTGCAAGTAGCACTCGCTCTTGTGCCACTAAGACTTCATAAAAAGCCAAAATCACATTTGCGTGAATTTCTGCTTTTTTGGTTGCCAGTTCGGCATCTGCTTTACTGTAGAAAGCATCAGCAGCTTCCATTCTAGCTGTGCGCTTATCTCCCAGCTCAATCTCTTGGTTCAATTGAAGGTAAATTTGCCGTGTAGCACTTCGGGTGTCTTGAATAGAAGTAGAAACGAAGGGGTTAGGCCGAGTGGCTGCCTGCACTTTTGTTCCGACGATAGCTTCTCGCTCGCGGATTGCAACTGCAATGTCAGGATTTGCTTTAAGTGCTAAATTAAGCGAATCTGAAAGAGATAGCTTTTTTAAAATCTGACTTTCTTTACTTTGGAAGTCGGCGTCATTAGCCGCACTTACAGACGCAGATAGTAAAATAAATGATAAAAACAAATAACATAAACGCATGGAATTCTCCTAAAAGTAAGGTAGGAATTCAGCGAGAAATGGTAGTTGCTATAGAAAATGTAATATTAAAGATGACAAAATCTCGCTGAATCAAACAGCGAAATTCCAGTTGGGACGTTCTGGTTTGATTGGAGTTATTTCAGGATAGCTGTAATGGATATCAACAATTAAAACAGTCTCAATTTTTGGCTCCAATAAAGGCAATGTGCTAGTTATTGATTTGATACTGAAAAGGTGACAGTATGGACAATCGCTATCTATATTTAAATTTGCAGTGTCGCTAGATTTTTGGTCAACCGCGTGGCTATTGCCATCACTTTTTGAATCGTGCTTGTGCGTATGATGGCCAATGTGTTCAACCTTCGGATTTTCTTCATGCTGGCAATACTGTGCCGCAACAGCCCAAGTAGACTGGAGCACGAAAAACATTAACACAATTTTAAATAAAATTTTCACAGAAATATAATATCAGTCCTGTCTAGTTTCAACAAGATACTTTAGTTTTACGCTGCCCCTTATCGTGGTTGCTAATTTGAGCTAACTAACTTTAATAGGTCTACACTAGAACACTTAATACCTACTAATCGGTCTCGCCTCCGTGTCCTTCAAACAGTTCATCATATTTATTTGAGGGAATGGGGGTGGCATCACTGCTTTAACTGATAAGCTTCCTATTCCCACCCCAATTATTTCTACGTTTATTTCTTGTTGTTAGCCATGCTTCTGCGCGTAACAACATGGGCCACAGCAGGATAGGATAAGTTTTAATCAACGCATTCGCTTTAAGGTAAGGCTGATACTGCGTTTCAGTTAACCCGATTGGTTGATGCAGTAGCGAAAGCAAACTATCAACGATCTGCTCATCATCTACTGCCTTATGCTGAGCCAGCAGTAGATCACTGAGTAAGGGTCTTCTGATATTTAACCATTGCCATATATTCTCATCGGGCATCAGGATCGGTGCCGTAAAACTGCTATCGTGAAATTCCAGAAGTTCTTTTGTAAAAATTTGATTTAGCATTTTATCGAAAGCCTGTTTTTGACGTCGACTCTCTTTGTAATCGGTAAAGGGCAAGTTTGAATCAGAATCTTCTTGATCCCCTAATTTGATGTTGACATGTTTATCACCAGCTGTATGCGTAGCGCATATCAGTCGTCCAGGCACTGGTTGTCGCCAGCAGTATTTGCAAGCTCGTAAAACGTCAAATCTACCGTTGTCTGAGAATCGAATATTGTCCTCAATCCCCAGCTTCAATTGTCTGCAAACTTGCAAGAAATAAGTAATTTCTATCGTTTCGTGGTCTGGAAAGGTTCTAGGTGGATGTGTCGTGAAAAGACAAATCAGGTTAATGCAAACGGCAATTTCCGTGAGTTGGCCTGAAGGCTGGCCACTTCTAAAAACCATCTCAGCATATGTAAATTCCAAGTCTTCCCATGAAGCCTGGGTCAGATTTCCCAATACATCCTGATGGCATTCCGGAATCAATGGCTGGAAACATTTCTTCATCAGGCTCAATGCAAGACTGGGGGTGACAGCACGGCCCTGCATTTCAGACTTTATCGTTTTTAGCGCCTGTGCAACAGGTGCACAAAATCTGGATTCAATCTCGGCATCGTCGATATACAGCGGCATAAGGTCAAGTGTCCAAAATAGAGAGTAGTTTTGAAGTGCCCAGTTTTTCTATCATGACACATCGTGATGTTTGTGATTGTACTCAGAGGTGAACTATGGAAACGATGAACCTGGATGATGTTAGTAAAGTCTTGAAAATTTCTAAAGCCACAGCAAGAAACCGGCTGAGCTTGGGTTTGCCAATGCCGCCATCTTTCAAAGTTGGTCGCAGTCGTTTGTTTCTGACAACAGAGTTTTATCTATGGATGGCGCAACAGGTTAAGCCAATCAACACAAACCAATAATAACAAACATTGATTCGGAGAAATTGAAATGACTTAAAGAACCCTAGAAAACCGGGCCTAGAAGCGCAAAAGGCTTGGGTTAGACCCAAGCCATCGGCACATACATCAAGATTGCAGCCTTGAAACCGTATTGTCTATGCACTTCAATCGACTGTCAAGGTCGAGGTCTCTTTATACCTGTCCGTCAGGTAATTCAACCCAAATATACAAGATTAATCCCTGCCGAATAGCAGAGATTTTCCCATGGAGATAAGACGATGAGCATTATTCAATTAAAGATATTTCTACAAATCACTTGCCAATGCAGCCATTCATGCAGAAAGGCCTGGTGACATTAATTACCCAAGTATTGATTGAGTCAATTTAATGTCTAACAGGAGACTACCCATGAGAAGGATACGCGACGTATTGCGATTGACGTTTGAATCCAGTATGAGTCAACGCCAGATTCAGCAAGTCCTGAAAATATCACGCAATGCCATAGCTGATTACTTATGTCGTGCACAAAATGCAGGACTGAGCTGGCCATTACCAGAAGATTTGGACGATGCTGAGTTAGAGCAACTTTTATTTCCGCCAGTACTTTTACCAAAAGTCAAAAGGAAACCTGTACCGGAATGGCTGGAAATTCATCAATCACTTAAGATTAAAGGGGCTACCTTAGAAATTTTACATTTGGAATACAAAGAAAAGTATCCAGATGGCATGTGTTACAGCAATTTCTGCACACAGCACCGTGCGTTTGAAAAAACCTTAAAACGCTCATTACGCCAAGTACATATTGCAGGGGAAAAGGTCTTTGTCGATTACGCTGGCCCTACCGTCCCGATACACAATATGCGCACTGGAGAAATACAGCATGCACAGATATTTGTCGGTGTATTAGGCGCATCGAATTACATATATGCCGAGGCAGTCTGGAACCAGCGTCGCGAGAACTGGATCGCATCACATGTGCGTATGTTTGAGAATTTTGGCGGCGTACCCGTGATGGTGGTTTGCGATAATTTAAAATCCGCAGTCACTAAAGCGAGTCGCACTGAGCCAATCGTTCATCCTACTTATCTGGATATGGCAGCACATTACGGTACCGCGATTTTCCCGGCACGTGCATACAAACCCAAGGATAAATCCAAAGCCGAGGGTGGTGTATTGATCATTGAGCGCTGGATATTGTTCCGTATCCGCAAACAGAAATTTACCAGTCTGGCTGAGCTGAATGCAACAATCAAATCTCTGTTATTAGATGTCAACAACCGTTCCTTTAAAAAGCTGCCAGGTTCGCGTCAGAGTGCATTCGACAGTCTGGATATGCCAGCGCTTAAACCATTAGTGAGCCAGCCTTACCAATTTAGAGAGTTCCTAAAAGTACGCGCAGGCTTTGATTATCACGTTGAAATCGATCAGCACTTTTATAGTGTGCCGCATGCCTTGGTTCGTAAACAACTGGAAGCTATTTTAACCGCAAGCACCATTGAAATACTGCATGGTGGTAAGCGAGTAACCAGTTGGGCGCGCAGTTATGAAACTGGGAAGAAATCGACAGATACCCTGCATATGGAAAGCGCACATCGGCATTTTGCGCAATGGGATAGTGAGCATGAGCTTAGCTGGGCACTATCTGTAGGTGTTAGCACTCATGCATTTTTACAAGTCGTATTCTCAAAAGCACCACATCGAGACTTTAGCTATCGTTGGGCAAACTCGATCAAATCATTGTCTCGCGAGTATGGGCATGAACGACTGGAGGCCGCTTGTAAGCGTGCATTAGAAATTGGTGCAACTGCAACCATGAACGTACGCTCCATTCTTAAAAACAATCTGGATCAGAATGCTAACAAGTTAGCCACGGCAGAAGAGGCCGCCTTTGATCATGACAATATTCGCGGCGCGGATTATTACCACTAATTATTATTAGAACCATTCACTCATCACAAAAAGGATTAATTAATGTTAACGCAACAAACTATAGACAAACTCTCTGTAATGAAATTAAACGGCATGAGCAAAGGTTTTGAAGATCAACTTTCTAGTGCTGTAGCACAAGGATTATCATTTGAAGAACGTTTTGGCATGCTGGTTGATCAGGAGCAGACTTTCCGAGAGAATCAGAGGCTTAAACGGCTTCTAAAAACCGCCAAGTTAAAGGCGAATGCGTGTGTCGAAGACATTGACTATAGCCATAATCGTGGTCTGGATAGGGCCCAAATGGCTTCCCTGAATAGCTCTGATTGGATCAGTCGTGGGTTTAATCTGATTTTGACAGGGCCTACTGGTTGTGGCAAAACCTGGATTGCGTGTGCACTTGGCAATCAAGCCTGTCGGCATGGATTGTCGGTGCTATTTCAGCGTGTGCCGTTGATGCTTGAGGAGTTGCAATTAGGACATGCTGACGGAAGTTTCCGTAAAAGGCTAATGGCCTTGGCAAAGGTGGATATGCTGATATTAGATGACTTTGGGGCTGCAACACTCAATGCGCAAAGTCGTGGCGACTTACTGGAAGTCATCGATAGTCGTTCTGGGGGTAAGGCGACAGCAATTACCAGCCAAATTCAAGTTGAGCTTTTACATGATTACTTGAGTGGTGGGAATCCGACCATGGCTGATGCTATTCTTGACCGCTTAGTCAGCGGGGCACTACGGATCAATCTAAAAGGCGATTCTATGCGTAAGTTACGCGCTTTGAAACCTTAGTTGTTGGGTAATCCGTAATTATATAAACAAAAGCCACTGCCTGATTCAATATCGGCAGTGGCTTTTTTGCAATTGTTATGAGTGGCCTCTTTGGTACTGTTATTGGTGACCTTTTTGCGGCTATTATGAGTGGCTCTTTTGGGTAAGAATACGCACAAAGTGCCTTTTATCAAAGTAGGTAGCCGCGCTGTGCGTTATCGCATGAGTGATTTGATGAGTTACATCGAGTCACGCATACATAAATCAACCAGCCAATAAGGGGTCGCAACATGCGTTCCCTTAATCCAGATATTAAAGACTTACATTCCCCCGGTGCGGTCGAGGCTGAGCATGTTCTAAGAATGTTGCATGAACATGAGATAGGCAATCCAGATCAGGCATGGCGAGCAAAAATATTCAGAGCTTTCCCTAGACGCTTTGCTCACAGGATGGCGCGTGAATATGAAGAAATCTATCTTTTTGAGAGCAGGCGTAACGCCAACATCTATTTGCTAGATCATTGGGATCGATGCCAGAAAAAAGCGATTCCTCTATCGTCCTCTGACTATGAGCTTGAGCGGATGGCAAAGAAGCATGCCAATGAGATGCGTATCATTGCCAGTGTCATTTATGACGAAGTAAAAGCTGTAGTGAGATTGTGGTCATTGGCTAAAGAGTATGGCATCAGGCCACCATCACTCACCGACCCCAACATTACGCCCAGAGGAATTCTTCATCGGCTATTCGATGACCAATGGTGGTTAAGACAACTCAGAAAAGCCCATGCAAAGAATCTGGAGGAGGAGGCCATTCGGCTAGGCTTCGTCCATCAGCATGCTGGCACCTATATTAGTGATGAGACATTCGCACGTTTCCAAGAGCAAAAGAAACGTAATACCCGTATCTTGAGCCGCTTGGTTGCCATGAATGAAGCCGGGCAAATTTTCCAGCTAGAGCATTTGATCGCTAGAGGGATGGCAAATCCAAAGAATAGGCGTAATGAGCTCATGTGCCGGGTCTTTGGATTTGAGACTATCGCCAACCAATTAGGACATTTCGCAGATTTTATGACCCTGACTTGCCCTTCGCGCATGCATGCAAGGCTTTCAAAATCAGGTGAGCCCAATCCAAAGTATGACGGCACCACACCTGCCGAAGCACAACGCTATCTAACTAAAGTCTGGTCAAGAATCCGTGCGAAGTTAAAGCGTGACGGTATCGAGATTTATGGTTTCCGTGTCGCCGAACCGCATCAGGATGGGACGCCGCATTGGCATCTCTTGGTTTTCAGTGAGGAAAGCCATATCGAGAATATCCGAGCCATCTTTGCTCACTATGCTTTAGAAGAAGACGGCAACGAACAGGGCGCACTAGAGCATCGCTTTACCTACAAGCCAATTGATAAATCCAAAGGTAGTGCGATTGGCTATATCGCAAAGTATGTTTCCAAGAATATTGATGGTTATGCGCTAGAACAGGATGAAGATGGACTGGATGCTAAAGACTCGGCTAATCGCGTCACTGCATGGGCTTCCACGTGGGGCATCCGTCAATTTCAGCAATTTGGTGGTGTGCCAGTCACTTTATGGCGCGAACTAAGAAAGGTGAAAACCTCTACCCCTGAGGGCATATTAACTGAAGCATTCGAGGCTGCCGATTCTGGCAATTGGTCTAGATTCCTAGAGGTACTAGGAGGCCCGGCTCCACATAGAAAAGACTTACCGATTCAATTAGCCAAAGAGGAATCCAACGAGGTTGGTAAATACGGAGATCCTATTGGGCTTCATATTGTTGGTGTGATTGCAAATAAGGTAAAGCTATCAACTAGAGCTCATCAATGGAGTGTGATGACGGTTAAGCAGCTGATTGCAAAATTTGAGATTAAGTCTGTAAATTGGAGCGCATTTGAAGGCGAGCAGCTAGGTGTCGGCGCGGATGCGGAGCACCGCCCGCACCCTAGCGGCGAAGCCGCCTTGGAGTTCTGTCAATAACTGTACGCCAATCTCTCGCTCCACCTTAATCTAGGAAGATAGATACTAAATCAATAAATCTAAATCAATAAATCCCAGCTTCATGCTCACTATCTCTTATCCTCTCATATTCAATAGCATGATTAATGTAATCAATATGTTTTTTAACCCACTCTCTAACATTAGTACTTTGATGCCCTAAGAATGGCTCTAATGCCTTTTTATCAGATTCCAAATATGGCACCAAAGAACCAGTCCAGCCTTTGGAAGCTGCATTCGCAGTAAACTCTCCAGCCAAATTCTCTAGGTGTCCAAATTTATCAAGGAGAGCAATAAATAGAGGAGCTAAGGTTTTGCTTCCAGTTTCGTCTGTAGTAAATAAATTGATAATACGTGCAAGTATATAGGGGCCTTTTTCTACATTTTCTTCACACCAAGAAAGTAAGATTGGAATAGACACTAGCTCCAAAACGCTTGGTTTTTGTAAAGAAAAGCTGTCCTCCCGCTCTAATAAATGTGACAGTTCCCAGAGTTCTCTTCCTTTTGCAGAAATTAATGCACTGCCATATTCATCCCATAATTGATTACCAAAAAGTGCAAATATTTTTGCCAGCACTGGTTTCACAGAATGCAATAATTCATCTAGCTCAATTTTATCTTTGGCGGCACGAATTATTTGATTTGATACAGCCTTACAAAATTCGTATTCATTCGGCAATATGAATTTAGTTACAGTTTCTGACCAATGATAAATATCTGAATGTGCTGATCTGTTTCTTTTGCTCAATGAAACATTTAAAACTATTTGTTTCAAAGCACCTGAGCATTCATCGAACGTAGCTTCTCCAAAACAGTACATAAACAATATATCCAGTGCAGTCCATTTGGAGTGCTCATCAATCTCTGCTAATTTTAGACAGAACCCAGTCACTTCTTCACTACTCAAATCAGATAAAACACTTCCATAACTTAATATCTTCGGTGATTTTGAATCTAGTTTTGATTTTAAGATGAGATCTATAAAAGTGTCCAAATGCTCTGAAGTTATTTTTCCTGTCGTTAATACACTTGGGAAATACTTCACCAAATCAGGAGACTCTTTGAACCTTTCTAGATATATTTCCCACTTAGAAGAGTCTATTTGATAGATACCTGCTAGCAAACCGCGCAGTAAATTTAAGTTTAAATCTGGGGTAGTTGGGACTTTAGCTAAGACTTTTTCTATGAGTCCTTCAGATGATTGCGCTTCTATAGCCCACCTTTTACCAAATGAAAAACTCTGTTTTTGGTCACCTTTCATTAAAAGATCTATCTGCGCATCTTGCAATTCTGTTTTATCAACTAAATCTGAGGCAAGTCTTTCTGCTTTTATTTGCGCCATGTCTACGTAATGCCCATCCATACCTCTTTTATGTTCCCATGGTGGATCTATTACCAATATTTTTAATTTTTCAGTTAAATCCGAATTATTAGGATTTAACATCTCTTCCCATTTTTTAAGGGCGTTCAATCCTTCTTCAGGCATACCTTCTGAATCATATTCTAATGAGTTAGATATACTTTCTTGTGCTGAAGGCCAATATTTGCCTCTCAATCCAATAACCTTACCAATTGCAATATCAAGCATTTCTATTCTGCCATTTTGCACAAGCCCTCTTATCGACCTACCAATAACTCTTGAGGCCTCCTCAGCATGCATGCCTCTATTCTCAATAATTGCAGTCAACATGTTCATAACTTCAGACCAGTAATCAAATATTTCTTGCCAGAGTTTTGGACGATATTCTTCCAGCGGAGCTTTGTTACCTTGATACTCTGCTCCGACTGTTCGACTACCTGAATGAGTTGATATCGCATGACTCAGGGCTTTTATAATGACGGCTTCAACCTTTTCATCATTTAATTTAACCCCCCTTACTAAAACATTTAATCTAGTTTGCAAATCTGCTTCCGTACCTGACAGCCAGACGCCAAATAGTTGCTCAAATTGACCCGTAGCATTATTACTCCAACTTTCATTTTCAGCAGAAGCTAGGAGTAATAGACACCAACTCGCCCCCTCAAAAGTGGATTTATGAAACGCTAGTTTCTCCAACGCCCAAACTAAGTTTCTTCTTACATCATCTTTAATATCATGCAGCTCGGCTTGAGTCATATTACTTAGAACTTGATATAAAGCACTACATGTAGCATCAGGGTTCACTTCTACAAACGAGCGGAAGAGAAGTGAACCTCTATCAGACAGAATCGCCTCCGCTTGCCCAAAAAAACCTTGGGGACCACATAAAGTTTTTGTTAAATCTTGGACTTCCTCAATAAACCCTAACATTGATACCTGTGTACAAAATGGTTGCACCATTTGCTTAGGTATGATCTCTAAAAGTTCTGTTTGCGTGGTTCTATGAGTGTTTATCCACCATTCGGATGCTAATCTTACAGCTAAGGGCTTTGGAACCACTTGCGCGTACCTCCCACTTATCTCGATCAACCCCCTTTGATGAAATTTTTTAATGCATTCGGCACACTCTGTATGTGTTGAATTTAAAATATTATTCGCAATAAATTTATAATGGTCTTGAACATCACCGTCAAAACCAAAAGTATCAAAGAGTGAGCAAGCTCTTAAAATGGATTTTTCTGCTGGAGTAATATCCCCTAAAAGTTTATTCAATAAATCGTCATCATTTAAACGACCCACATCTGGATCGTTCGCGATTCTTGCCTGTGAAATTAAAACTGCCATTTGCGGAAATCCACCTGCGAATTGTGCGATACGCTCTAATTGCCCTACTTGTTTCGCAAATAAAGCCTCAAGCATTGTTTTAATTGAATCTGTTGATAATGGCTTTAGCCTGAACTCTTTAGATGGAGTGGCTGATAAGTTTTCTAAATAATGATCTATGGTTATCAGGATGATTTTGCTATCTGTTCTAGCAACCTCTTGGGCTAGCGCAATGTGAAGTTTCGACTTGCAGTTATCTACAATCAAAATACCTTCATATCGAGCGTCAATTGCATCTTGTAACCAAGATTGCAAATTGGGTACTTCGTTTGCAACATCAATGTATAAAACCTTATTTTGTATTTCAGTAGTTTTTAATACGGTCTCAAAAACCAACCTAGTTTTACCCAAGCCAGATAATCCAGTGATACGTATGCATGAGGAGGGTTTTTTGAGCTCTTCCGATAAGCTCTCAAAAATTATGTCTCGTTCTCTATCTGAACAAAATGCAAAATCGCTCTGCGGTCTGTATTTTTGCCAATCATAAAAATCTTTTAAACCTGCACATTTATGTTTGATGTCGGGTAAATGCTTTTTTTTTAAAATCGAGTTCCTCAATATCCTATATGTCAAAGAATCTAATGTAATTGGTTTTACTATTGAAAGATGACTTGCGTCGGGGATGTTCTCTGGCTGAAGATGGCGGAATATCCCTTCGCTGCTCCTTCTACTCACAATTTTATCGTTTCCACCTACCACTACTGTGAAATCAATTTCATTACTAGCGTAAAAAGGGGATGACGCCCAGTTTTGGTTTAGAAGATCAATAAAATCAGAATTGATGCACATTTGCATTAAATGTGGATTTAATAATGTAGGTAACTCACTAATCAAATTTGCAAAGCTACAGCCTTCATTTGGCACAGCGTATAAAATCGCTTTTTTAACTTTTGGTTCTCTGCGAGCGATATATTCATCCAATAAATACTGTCTCACAACTAAACCACCCATACTATGCCCCACAAGAATAATCTCATCCGCATCTTTATGGATGTGTTCAATTTCCGTTCTTAGCCCCTTCGCTAAATCTTGTAGATTTTGATAAGACTTTTGTAGCAAATAAAAAAGTTTTATTCCTAGAAGTGGAGTTGGGTACTGATAAAAATATGGAGTTGCATCCAACTCTGTATCTGCTTTAATGAGCTCAGGAAATCTTCCCCAAGTATCTAGGCCTCCACCGAGTCCATGCACAAATATAATTCTTCTATCCATAAATTCCCCCGGAAATTTTATTAATAGTTTGGCTCAAGTAACTATGAATATAATTACTTCTATTGTTGAGAAGGCATAAGCATATAGTTTAGCTCTAATACTTAATAGAAAAATGCAAAAGCCACTTCAAATGGAAAGTGGTAACTCAAAATATTGCATTTACTTTTACTACTATGCGGTTACTAAAAATTAAAAAGGGTTACGAAATAATCGTAACCCTTTGATTTTATGGCAGCCATCGTGAGTCCAACGCTACACCAACGAATTATGAGTTTATTATTTTAGCTCCCCGGATTGCACTATTAACTTTAACAGATGTGTTAAAAAATAATAACTCATTGTTTTAATTATATTTTTGTACGCCATCACAAATCATGCGTGTGCCCTTCCCTTTAGGGGAATTATGATTCTGATGTAACCACCTCTTGCTAAAAGCTACTATGCGGCTACTAAAAACAAAAAAGGGATTACGAAAAATCGTAACCCCTTGATTAAATTGGTGGGCTGTGCGGGGATCGAACCCACGACAAACGGATTAAAAGTCCGCTGCTCTACCAGCTGAGCTAACAGCCCATGTAGTCTGTATAAACAAGACGACGGAAAGGGCGTGATTATCCTGAAAACCACCCACCGCGTCAATGCTAAATCAACGCATCCCGGGAAATCTGCCTTGCATGGCACGCATCATCTTGCCCATACCACCTTTGGAGAACATCTTCATCATTTTCTGGGCTTCTTCAAACTGCTTCAGCATGCGATTGACTTCCTGTACCTGCACACCTGCGCCATCGGCTATACGGCGTTTTCGAGTGGCCTTGATGACTTCCGGCTTGCGGCGTTCCAACTGCGTCATGGAGTTGATAATGCCTTCGATACGGCGAATGGCTTTATCGCCGGCGTCGCTGCTGAGCTGACCAGCCATGCCGGCAATGTTGGCAGGCAGTTTATCCATCAACGCGCCCATGCCGCCCATATTGCGCATCTGCTGCATCTGCATCTTGAAGTCATCCAGATCGAAACCTTTGCCCGACTTGACCTTGTCTGCCAGCTTTTTAGCCTCATCCAGATCGACCTTCTTGTGTGCTTCTTCAATCAGCGAGAGCACGTCACCCATGCCAAGCACACGTGAAGCCATGCGCTCAGGGTGGAAAGCCTCCAGACCGTCGACCTTTTCGCTGACGCCGATGAACTTGATCGGCTTGCCGGTGACGTGACGCACAGAGAGTGCCGCGCCGCCTCGCGCATCACCATCCAGTTTGGTCAGCACCACGCCGGTCAGCGGCAGAGTCTCACCAAAGGCACGGGCGGTATTGACCGCATCCTGACCCTGCATGGCATCAACCACAAACAGCGTTTCAACCGGGTTGAGCAGGCCATGCAGTTGGCGAATCTCGTTCATCATCGCTTCGTCGATACCCAAGCGACCGGCAGTATCGAAGATCACCACGTCATAGAAATGCCGCTTGGCATAATCCAGCGTGGCAGCTGCGATATCCATAGGCTTCTGGTCGGCGTTGGAGTCAAAACAATCCACTTCCAGACTTTGCGCCAGCGTCTTCAATTGCTGGATAGCAGCAGGACGATAAACGTCGGCACTGGCCAACAGCACTTTCTTTTTTTGCTCCTTGAGCAGACGCGCCAGTTTGGCAGAGGTCGTGGTCTTACCTGAGCCCTGCAGACCGGCCATCAGGATTATCGCCGGTGGTACGGCAGCAAGGTCCAGCCCTACACCCTTGGCTCCCATCAGGTTGGTCAGTTCATCATGCACAACCTGGATCACCGCCTGGCCCGGTGTCAGGCTTTGCAATACTTCGCGACCCTGCGCACGTTCCTTGACCTTGGCAATGAAGTCTTTCACTACCGGCAAGGCCACGTCTGCCTCAAGCAAGGCCATGCGCACCTCGCGCATGGCGTCTGCGATGTTTTCTTCCGTTAAGCGCGCCTGACCACGCAGGGTTTTGATAACGCCTTGTAATCTACCGCTGAGATTTTCTAACATTTAAGGAACCTCTTAATTAATTCCATGAAACAATTCTGTGTAGCCGCAGCATTAACTTTAGTTTGTGCCGCATGCTATAGTGACATTTAAACTCTGATTTTAACCTATTCACTCAAGCTAATGATTCCATGAGCGCGTTTTTACCCTATTTGATCGTTGCGCTGATCTACGCCTTTGTCGCATTCGATTTCTGGCGCAGCACCAAAAAGCCACAAAGCCAGAAGGCTTTGCACTGGCATTCGGCTGTCATCGCCATCGGCCTGCTGATACACGCCTGGCTGCTCTACAAAGGCATATTCGTGGGCAGCAATCAGCAACTCGGCCTCAGTCTGGATTTGGGCAACGCCCTGTCCATGATCTTCTGGCTAACGGTGCTGATTTACTGGATCACCGACATCCGCCAAACTTACAACAGCCTGCAGGCATTCGTGCTGCCACCAGCCGCTTTTTTTGTGCTGGTGCATGGCAGTGTTCATGAATACAACGTACTACCCTATACCGATGAGCCGCTGTTCCTTGCGCACCTGATTATCGCTCTGCTGGCTTACAGCCTGTTCACTTTTGCTGCGCTGCACGCACTATTGATGGCTGCTGCAGAACGCAGCATGCATAATCGACCCAACCTGATCAAACTGGCGGACTTCCCGCCGCTGATTGTCATGGAGAAACTGCTGTTCCGCGTGATTGGCTTGGGCTTTCTGCTACTGACGCTGACGCTGATCAGCGGCGTGATATTCTCTGAACACATCTTTCATCAAGCCATGAAATTCAACCACAAGAATGTTTTCACGCTGCTCTCCTGGCTCATCTATGCTTGGCTGTTGTTCGGCCGTTACATATATGGCTGGCGCGGACCTACCGCCATCCGCCTGACACTCAGTGGCTTTGTTCTCCTGCTGCTGGCCTATGTCGGCACCAAGTTTGTGATGCAGTTTCTACTGCACCCTTAGGCAAAGTCCTAAAGTCTGGCTGTGCAAAAAATCGCACTGCCTGGTTCAGGTTTCAGCTATCGCAGACTGATGATGGGCCAGCCCTGCTGGGCTGCATGCTCACGCAGCACGTCATCCGGGTCAACTGCCACCGGCTGCTTCACCTGCTTCAGCAATGGCAGGTCATTGTGTGAGTCACTATAAAACCAGGTAGTTTTAAAATCCGTGAGTGATTTACCACGCGCTTGCATCCATTCATGCAGGCGCTTCACTTTGCCTTCCTGAAAGCTTGGCAGGCCCGAAACCTTGCCGGTGAATTCCCCATCAATCTGCTCAGGATCGGTGCCGATCAGGTGCTCGACACCGAACTCTGTGGCGATCGGCCGGGTCACGAAACTGTTGGTCGCCGTGATGATCATCAGCAGGTCACCATTCGCCTTGTGCTGGTTCACCAACGCCTTGGCCTTATCCGTCATCATCGGGCGCACCTTGCGTTCCATGTACTGCTGCAAATATTCATCCAGCTTGGCACGTGGATGATCGGATAAAGGCTTCAGCTGGAACTGGAGAAAGGCGTAGATATCCAGCCGACCCGCCTTGTAATCTTCATAGAACTCAATATTTCTGGCCTCATGTTCTTCCCGCTTGAGCAGGCCTTGCTCAATTAAAAACTGGCCCCACTGAAAATCGCTGTCACCCGCCAGCAAGGTGTTATCCAAATCAAATATCGCTAAATTCAAACCATTCTCCAATCTACTTAAACTTCAGGCCTGGCCCTGAACGGCATCACCAGAAGCACGCCGAAGATGATAATAACCAATGCCACGATCTCCTGCGCATCGACAATCTCGTTCGCCAGCCAGACACCAAGAAACATTGCAACGATAGGATTCACGAAAGTATTGCTGGTGGCCAGCGCAGGGCGAACGGTCTTCAGCAAATACTGGTATGCGCTGTAGGCAATAATAGAGCCAAAAAATATGAGAAAAATCATGGCCCATAAAGATTTGTCACTGATGCTGGCCGGCCAGGGTTCGCCTTGCAACAGGCATAACACGATCAAGACCGCACCACCCATGAGCATTTGCGCAGCACTGCCCATGACACCCGCGGGCATCGGCAGATGCTTGGCCCAGACCGAACCGAAGGCCCAACTGACCGTCGCCAGCAGAATCAGTAGCGCGCCTCCCGGACTGGCGCGCAACGCGCCACCGCTAGCCAGCACAATGGCCCCGACCATACCAAGCAGGATACCGGTCCACTCACGCCGACTGTGCGATTCACCCCATAGCGTTGAAAACAATCCTATCCACAAGGGTACGGTAGCGACTGCCATGGCTACAGCACTGGTTGAAACAGTCTTTTGCGCAATTGCGACGGCAACATTGCCGATCGACAACAGCAGCACACCAACGACCAGCGCGCCCAGCCACTCATTTGGCCTGGGTGCAGCATAACCGCGCCAGCGCAAGAAGACATACAACATACCGCCGGCAAGGCTGAAGCGTATCGCCGCCATCATGAATGGTGTGAAACTCTCGATGGCGAAGAACATCGCAAGATAAGTAGCACCCCAAAAGAAATAGAGCGCCAGCAACGATAGTGGCACCAGCAAGCGCTGACGCCCTTCTGCATTAAACCGCATCATCCTGCTGACGCTTCAGAATATAGGGGGTGTACGGGCACCTGCGTGCCCGGCGTTGCTCATAGCTGGTAGTCGCCCGCGGCTTCTGGCTGATAGTGCACGGTTTCAATCTGTAACTCACGCACGCCACTCGGCATCTGCCAGCTGATCTTGTCACCAACACGGTAACCGAGAATGGCCATGCCTAAGGGTGCGAGTACAGACACCTTGCCTTGAGCCGAATCCGCCTCATCCGGGAACACCAGTGTGCAGGTGATATCCTTGCCGGAAGTCAGATCCTTCAGGGTCACTTTCGAATTCATGGTGACAACATCCTTCGGCACGGTTTCCTGTTTCACCTCGGCGCAACGCGCTAGCTCTTCTTCCAGCTGGTCGAGGCCAGCCGGAACCTGGCCGCCTCGCTTGCGCAATTGCTCGGCCATGGCAAACAGCCTGTTCATGTCATAACTGGTGACCTGTATCTTGCCCTTAGGCAATGCATTGTTTTTCATTCTTTTATCTCTTTAAACTGGTTAATTATACTTGCGGGTGCGCGCGTTCGGATTTCGAGTGCAATTTGTTCAAGCCATTCAAATACGCCTTGGCCGAAGCCACGACAATATCGGTATCAGCACCCTGACCATTGACGATACGACCACCTCTTGAGAAACGCACGGTCACTTCACCCTGCGCATCGGTACCACTGGTAATGTTGTTGACCGAATACAGTTGTAATTCGGCACCACTGCCGACTATCGACTCAATCGCCTTAAAGGTGGCATCTACCGGACCTCCACCATCCGCCTCGGCCTTCTTCTCCTGGCCGTTCTCGGAAATGGTTATGGTGGCATGCGGCACTTCGCCGGTTTGTGAGCACACATTCAAATAGACCAACTTGAAAATCTCGGAAGCATCGCTAATGAAGTCATCGCTCACCAAAGCATGTAAATCCTCATCGAAGATTTCCGATTTCTTGTCGGCCAGATCCTTGAATTTGGAAAATGCTGCGTTAAGCAATTCTTCGCTCTCCAACTCAATACCCAGTTCTTTCAAGCGCGATCTGAAAGCGTTGCGGCCGGAAAGTTTACCCAAAGTGAGCTTGTTGGCACCCCAGCCCACATCTTCGGCACGCATGATTTCATAGGTTTCACGATGCTTGAGCACGCCGTCCTGATGGATGCCGGACTCGTGCGCAAAAGCATTGGCTCCCACCACGGCCTTGTTCGGCTGCACCGGATAGCCGGTGATGCTGGAAACCAACTTCGACGTCGGCACGATCTGCGTGGCATCGATGCTGGTCTCAAGGTTGAAAACATCCTTGCGCGTGCGCACCGCCATGACAATCTCTTCGAGGCTGGCATTACCCGCACGCTCGCCCAAACCGTTGATGGTGCATTCGACCTGGCGCGCGCCACCCAGGACAGCTGCCAGCGAATTGGCGACCGCCATGCCCAAATCGTTATGGCAATGCGTGGACCAAATCACTTTATCTGAATCAGGTACATGTGCGATCAACTGCCGCATGCGCTCACCCCATTGTTGCGGAATTGAATATCCTACAGTATCCGGCACATTAATGGTCTTGGCACCCGCCTTGATTACAGCATCGAACACGCGCACAAGAAAATCCATATCGGAGCGCACGGCATCTTCGGCAGAAAATTCCACATCATCGGTATATTCCCGTGCCCATTTCACTGCCTGCACGGCGCGCTCGACCACCTGGTCCGGCGTCATCCGCAATTTGTTTTCCATGTGAATGGGCGAGGTAGCGATAAAGGTGTGAATACGCCCCTTGGCAGCCGGCTTGATCGCCTCGCCTGCACGTCGCACATCATTCTCACTGGCACGTGCCAATGAGCAGACCGTAGAGTTTTTGATCACTTCGGCTATCGCATGAATCGAATCGAAATCGCCTGAACTGGCAGCGGCAAACCCCGCTTCAATCACATTGACACCAAGTTTTTCCAGCTGGCGTGCAATGCGCAACTTCTCTTCTTTGGTCATGGACGCGCCCGGACTTTGTTCGCCATCGCGCAAAGTGGTGTCAAAAATGATTAATTCGTTCTTTTTCATGATCTTTCCATCAATTTAATGACAAGCGCCTGCTTGCCTGTATCAATAAATTCTATCGCCTTCTGCATCAGATGGCGAAACATTGGTAAAACTGGTGAGTGTGTAAGTAGTCTGTGCGCGCTTAGCGCAGCAGAAATGTGTGCAGTAGCGGGCGCAACAGTGTCAGACGCAGCGCCGTATGGACGCGCACGGGGTGCTCAGCCACCAGAGGGCTGATAGAGATTAAGGCTGAGATGTTCTGGTAAGCAGACATAGTAAGCAGAATATAAAGCTTTTGTGGTCAGATGACAACCATATGGAGCTTTGTTTTTTTCTATCAAGACGATAGAGTGGAATTCTCGCCTTTCAAAAAGCGGTTTTTTAGCCACATCGCATAGCCGGAAAGCGCATAAACCAGCGAGACGATAAACAGGATTACCGGAGGGCTGTATGAAATCAGTACAATCACCAGAACGATCATAAGAATAACGATGAACGGTACGCTTCTGCGCAGATTGATATCCTTGCCGCTGTAGAACTTCAGGTCGCTGACCATGGACAAGCCGGCAAATACGGTAAGGCTCCAGGCCAGCCATTTCATATGAATCAGGTCAAACAGCAGACCGGTACCGGCGATTCTGTTATCAAACGATATCCAGACCAGACCGGCGAGCAAGGCTGCAGCAGCGGGGCTGGGCAAGCCCTGAAAATAGCGCTTGTCAGCATTGTCCAGTTTGGTATTGAAGCGCGCCAGCCTTAGCGCGGCACAGGCGCAGTAGATAAAGGCTGCGATCCAGCCCAGCTTGCCGAGCGGCTTTAATGCCCAGACATAGATTACCAGTGCCGGCGCCACACCAAAGGACACCATATCCGAAAGACTGTCGTACTCGGCGCCAAAGGCACTTTGCGTATTGGTCAGGCGGGCCACGCGACCATCCAGGCCGTCCAGCACCATGGCAATGAAAATTGCCACAGCTGAATGTTCATAGTTTCCATTCATCGCCTGCACAATTGCATAAAAACCGGCAAATAGTGCAGCAGTAGTAAACAGATTGGGCAGCAAGTAGATGCCGCGCTCACGCAAGCTGGGATCTACCAGGGTTTTTCTGCGACGAATTTGTTGCGGAGTTTCAGCCATTGAAATGATTCCTGAATGATGGGAGACAGTATAACAAAGACCGGCGAATTGATGATGACACCGGCATATGATTGGCAAAAACGCAGGGGCTGATGATGTGATAGTATCGCGGCTTCTAACATTTGTAGGCCTTATGCAATTTTCCCTCATTAACCAGGATGGTGTCGCCAGGCGCGGCACACTCAAACTGGCCCATGGCAAAGTAGAAACACCGGCTTTCATGCCGGTGGGCACCTATGGTTCGGTCAAGTCGTTATCGCCCAATGAAATCCGCGACATCGGCGCGCATATTATTCTGGGCAATACTTTTCACTTGTGGCTGCGGCCAGGACTGGAGGTCATCGCTGCGCACGGCGGCCTGCACCAGTTCATGAGCTGGAATGGTCCGATCCTGACCGACTCCGGCGGCTTTCAGGTCTGGAGCCTGGGTAATCTGCGCAAAATCTCGGAAGAAGGCGTGAAATTCCGTTCACCGATCAACGGCGACAGCTGTTTTCTGACGCCGGAAGAATCCATGCGTATCCAGAAAGTGCTGAATTCTGACATCGTCATGATATTTGACGAATGCACGCCCTATCCGGCCACGCATCTGCAGGCGAATGAATCCATGCAGTTAAGCCTGCGCTGGGCCGCACGCAGCAAAGCGGCACATCAGGGTAATCCGAATGCTTTGTTCGGCATCATTCAGGGTGGCATGTATGAAGACCTGCGCGACATTTCATTGCAAGGCCTGGTAGACATCGACTTTGATGGCTATGCCATCGGCGGCCTTTCGGTTGGCGAGCCGAAAGAAGACATGCTGCGTATTCTGGCACATACGGCGCCACAGATGCCAAATAACAAGCCGCGCTATCTGATGGGCGTGGGCACACCGGAAGACCTGGTCGCCGCCGTAGCAGAAGGCATCGATATGTTCGACTGCGTGATGCCGACCCGCAATGCACGCAATGGCTGGCTGTTCACCCGTCATGGCGATATCAAGATCAAGAATGCGCGCTATCGTAGCGACACCGGCCCGCTGGACCCAGACTGCAGTTGCTACACCTGCCGCAACTTCACTCGCAGTTACCTGCACCACCTTTACCGTCTGGGTGAGATTCTGGGTGCGCGACTGAACACCATTCATAACCTGCATTATTACCAGGAGCTGATGGCCGGCATGCGTAGCGCCATCGAGCAGGGCGCTTTCACCAGCTTTATCGAGGAATTCAAGCGCCAGCGCAACAGTCTATGCTAGAATTTTGCGATTGTTTTACTGACTTTAATTTTACTTTCAGTGTTTTTGAGAAAGGTTCACCGTGTTGATTAGTTCCGCTTTTGCTGCCAATGCAGCCGCTGCCTCCCCAGACTGGACCAGCTTCCTTCCTCTCATCATTATCTTCGTCTTGTTCTGGTTCATGCTGATCCGGCCGCAAATGAAGCAGGCCAAGCAGCAACGCGCCATGGTTGCCGCGCTGCAAAAAGGTGATGAAGTTTCCGTTGCCGGCGGCATCATCGGCAAGATCACCAAGGTCACCGACGACTTCGTTGACGTTGAAATCGCGCCCGAGATCAGCATCCACGTGCAGAAGCACGCAGTACAGACTCTATTGCCAAAAGGCACCATCAAGTCTTTATAAGCATGCAGCATTAAAACACTGCTACCTACCAACCATTACATTCCAGACCCTGCCGTACTTATGGAATCTACACGAGTCACATCATGAACCGTTATCCCCTGTGGAAGAACCTGCTGGTCGCCATCTCTTTGATTGTGGCGATTGTCTACTCCCTGCCCAACCTCTTTGGTGAGTCGCCGGCGGTACAAGTCACCACCTCCAAAACTCATCTGAAAATCGACCAGGAGCTTTTGGAGCGTGTAGAGGAAGGGCTGAAGCAGGAAGGTATCGCCTATGATGCAATTTTCCTCGATGCGAACGGCGTCAAGGTACGCTTTGCCAATCCTGATACGCAGATCAAGGCAAAAGACGTGCTCAGTCAGATGCTGGGCAGTGATTACGTCATTGCACTGAATCTGCTGTCACAATCTCCAGCCTGGCTGACCAGCATTAACGCTCTGCCCATGTATCTGGGTCTGGACCTGCGCGGTGGGGTGCACTTCCTGCTCGAAGTCGATATGGAGTCAGCACTGACCCAGGCAGCTGAACGCTATGTAGGCGATTTTCGCAGCGCTTTCCGCAAGGAAAAGATCAGCTATCAGGGCATTTCACGCGAAGGCCAGACCGTTCAGATTCGTTTTAATCAGGCCGAAGAAGTGAAAAAGGCAGAAAAAATCATCAGTCGCGACTACGCCGACCTGACAGTCAAGGAAACCATGAGCGGCAGTGAAACAATACTGACAGCGACATTGAGCACCGTCGCCCGGAAGCGCATTCAGGATTTCGCTCTGAAACAGAACATTCAGACCCTGCACAACCGCATCAATGAATTGGGTGTTGCCGAGCCTATCATTCAGCAACAAGGGGCAAGCCGCGTGGTTGTCCAACTGCCCGGCGTGCAGGATACGGCAAAGGCCAAGGAAATTCTTGGCCGCACCGCCACACTGGCCATTCGCATGGTGGATGAAGAGAAAAGCGATGCAGTGACACTGGATAATGCCTCCAAGGGGCAAGTACCTTTCGGCGACGAATTCTTTATCGATCGCAATGGCCAGCCACTACTCGTTAAAAAGAACGTGGTGCTGACTGGCGATTACATCACGGATGCCGGCCCTGGTCTTGACCAACAGTCCGGCGAATCTGTCGTCCACGTGACTCTGGATGGCCGCGGCGCAGGGATATTCAAGCAAGTCACCCGTGAAAACGTCGGAAAACGCATGGCCATTCTGCTGATTGAGAAAGGTGAAGCTGAAGTTATCACCGCCCCTGTCATCCGTGAGGAGATCGGTGGTGGCCGCGTGCAGATTTCCGGTATGTCCAACATCAAGGAAGCTACCGATGTCGCCTTGCTGCTACGCGCCGGCGCGCTGGCTGCCCCAATGGAAATCATCGAAGAACGTACGGTTGGCCCAAGCATGGGTGAAGAAAATATCAAGCGCGGCATGCACTCCGTGTTATGGGGCTTTACCGCTATCGCGGTCTTCATGATCGCTTACTACATGCTTTTCGGTACTGTCTCCGTGCTTGCCCTGGGCATCAACCTGCTGTTGCTGGTTGCCGTCCTCTCCATGCTGCAAGCTACACTGACATTACCCGGCTTGGCAGCGGTCGCACTGACTCTGGGCATGGCGATTGACGCCAACGTGCTGATTAATGAGCGTATCCGTGAAGAACTGCATAACGGCAACACGCCACAAGCTTCTATTCAGGCTGGTTACAGCCGTGCCTGGGACACTATTCTTGACTCCAACATCACCACATTGATTGCCGGCATTGCCCTGTTCATGTTCGGCTCCGGCCCGGTCAAAGGCTTTGCTGTTGTTCACGTGCTAGGCATTCTGACCTCCATGTTCAGCGCTGTCGTGGTTTCTCGCGCCGTGATCAACCTGATTTACGGCTATCGCCGCAAGGTCGGCACACTGTCCATCGGCTAAATTATCAAATAAACGACCCAGAGTACACAGAGCAAAATTATGGAATTTTTCCGGATTAAAAAAGACATTCCCTTCATGAGCTATGGCCGCCTGACGACGGCCATCTCACTGATTACCTTCATCCTCGCCATTTATTTTCTCGCCGTCAACGGCCTGAATCTCGGCGTTGACTTCACCGGCGGCACCATGATGGAGGTCAGCTATCCGCAGGCCGCCAAGATTGATGAAATCCGCTCCGCAGTACAGAGCGTCGGATTGAGCGATGTCACGGTGCAGAACTTCGGAACCAGCCGCGACGTGCTGATTCGATTGCCGGTGAAGGAAGGCCTGACGACCTCTCAACTTTCCGAAGAAGTGCTTAGTGCATTAAAACAGGCGGATAGTTCAGTGGTGCTGAATCGTGTCGAGTTCGTCGGCCCGCAAGTCGGGCAGGAACTCTATGAAAATGGTGCCCTGGCCTTGCTGCTGGTCAGTATCGGCATCATGCTGTACCTGTATTTCCGCTTCGAATGGCAATTCGCTTTGGCCGCCATCATCGCCAACTCCCATGACGTCGTCATCATCCTTGGCTTCTTTGCTTTCTTTCAGTGGGAATTTAATTTGACCGTTCTGGCTGCTGTTCTTGCAGTGCTGGGTTACTCGGTCAATGAATCCGTCGTGGTGTTTGACCGTATCCGCGAAAACTTCCGCAAGATGCGCAAGGCTGCGCCAAAAGATATTATCGATAACGCCATCACGCGCACCATGTCCCGCACCATCATCACTCACTTCTCCACGCAGTTGATGGTGATTTCCATGCTGATCTTTGGCGGCGAAGTGCTGCACAACTTCTCATTGGCGCTGACTATCGGCATTTTGTTCGGCATCTATTCCTCTGTGCTGGTCGCCAGCCCTATCGTGCTTTTCCTCGGTGTATCGCGTGAAACTTTCGTTGCGCCAGAAAAGAAGCGGACTGAAGAAGCCCTGCCCTGATTTCATCACATTATCGGGCGGAGTGTTCTTGACAAAGCAGACCATTCCGCCCGACACTAACACCGTCACTTAACCGAACCCCATCACTTGGACCAGATTCCCATATCGATGCAGCTTGGCGCACTCGTCATGCTGCTACTCATTTCCGCCTTCTTCTCTGTATCCGAAACCAGCCTGATGTCAGTCAACCGTTACCGGTTGCGTCATCTAGCCAAAGATGGCCACCGTGGGGCGCGCCTTGCGGTTTCATTGCTCAGCAAGACCGACAAACTGCTGGGCATGATTCTGCTTTGCAATAATCTGGCCAATGCCGCTTCCGCCACCCTCGTTACGGTTATCAGCATCAATCTGTTTGGCGAAGGCGAAATCGTTTTGATGTCAGCCACTTTAGCCGTCACTTTTGCCATCCTGGTTTTCAGCGAGATATCACCCAAGGTCTTTGCTGCAGCGCATTCCGAAAAGCTCGCCCTGTTCTGCAGCTATATCCTCTACCCATTACTGAAACTGACCTCGCCTGTGGTCTGGTTCGTTAATCTGTTTGTTCAGGGTTTGCTGAGAATGCTTGGCATCAGAATCAACTTTGCCGAAGCCGGCCATCACGTCTCCATGGAAGAGTTGCGTAGCATCGTGCTTGATGCCGGCAGCTATATCCCGAAAAAACACCGCGCTATTCTGCTCAACCTGTTCGAGTTGGAAAAAATCACCGTAGATGACGTGATGATCGCGCACACTCAGATTGAGTCCATCAATTTTGACGCCCCGCTGGAAGAAATACTGCGGCATCTTTCCACCAGCCACCACACCCGCTTGCCAGTGAAAGAAGGTCCCTCCGAGGAAATCATCGGCATCCTGCATCTACCCAAAGTGATGAGCCAGCTACGCGACGGCGATCTGGACATGGAAGCCCTGCGGGAAATCATCACAGAGCCCTACTTTGTCCCGTCCGGCACGCCGCTCTATACCCAGATGCAACAGTTTCAGGAAAACCGGCAGCGTATTGCCCTGATTGTCGATGAATATGGCGAGTTAAGAGGTCTGATCAGCCTGGAAGATATTCTCGAAGAAGTCATCGGCGAATTCACCACGCAATCGCCGTTACGCATGAGTTCATATCACCAGGAAGAGGATGGCAGCTGGATCGTGGATGGCAGCAGCAATCTGCGTGATCTGAACAAAAAGCTGGGGCTTAGTCTGCCGCTTGACGGCCCGCGCACCATGAATGGGCTCGTATTGGAACATTTTGAGGACATCCCGGAGCCCAACACCAGCTTCAAGATCGGCCCTCACCGTCTGGCAATTCTGCAGACTCAGGACAGAATCGTAAAAAGTGTCCGCATCTATCCATAAGTTCCATCGCTGCGTTTCGGCAACTTCCAGCGTCTGCACCTGTCACATTTTCGCACTTGAATTTTTTCAGATTAGGCTCAAAATAGAAGCGACATATGGCCAACACCAAGCACCAGGACAGCGTAATATCAGGGACGAGAACGGCAAAACCCAAGCCGCCATCCATGTACAAGGTCATTTTGCTGAATGACGATTACACGCCGATGGAATTTGTGGTGGACGTGATACAACGATTTTTTAACAAATCGCGTGAACAAGCGACGCAGATTATGCTCAAAGTTCATACGGAAGGTGCTGGTGTATGCGGAGTTTACCCTCATGGCATTGCCGAAACCAAAATGAACCAGGTGATGAACTATGCACAGGAACACCAGCATCCCCTGCAATGTGTCATGGAAATTGCTTAAGTTTTAGCGTAAAGCAACCGTTTCATGTTTTAGCAGTCTGAATAACGTGTAGTTTGCAGTACCCCGCAATCCAAGTTTGAATGACCAAGGTGCCCAAGATGATAGCGCAAGAATTAGAAGTCTCTCTCCACATGGCCTTTATGGACGCTCGCCAGAAGCGTCACGAACTGATTACAGTAGAACATCTCTTACTGGCCATGATCGACAATCCGACGGCGGCGGATGTCTTGCGTTCCTGTGGTGCCAACCTCGATACACTGCGTAGCGAACTCAACAATTACATCGAAGAACATACCCCAGTCGTTGACGGCGCCGAAGAAGTCGACACGCAACCGACTCTCGGTTTCCAGCGCGTTATCCAGCGCGCCATCCTGCATGTGCAGTCCTCAGGCAAGAAGGAAGTCACCGGTGCCAACGTACTGGTTGCGATCTATGGCGAGAAAGATTCACATGCGGTATTTTTCCTGCATCAGCAAGGCGTAACTCGTCTCGATGTGGTCAATTTCATTTCTCATGGCGTCGCCAAAGTCGGCGAAGACAGCACCAAGCGTACTGAAACGGAGCAGGAAGCAGACGTTGATGCTTCCCCCGCAGGCGCGCTGGAAAATTACACCCTTAACCTGAACCAACAGGTTGCTGCCGGCAAGATCGACCCGCTGATTGGCCGTGGTTTGGAAATCGAACGCGTAGTTCAGACCCTGTGCCGTCGTCGCAAAAACAATCCGCTGCTGGTCGGCGAGGCTGGCGTGGGTAAAACCGCCATCGCCGAAGGTCTGGCACGCCGCATTGTTGAAGGTAACGTGCCCGAAGTTCTGGAGAATTCAGTGATCTACTCACTGGATATGGGCGCCCTGCTCGCAGGCACCAAGTACCGCGGCGACTTCGAGCAACGTCTCAAAGCTGTCATGAAGAAGCTTCAGGAGCAACCGAATGCCATTCTCTTTATCGATGAGATTCATACCCTGATCGGCGCCGGTTCGGCCAGTGGCGGCACGCTGGACGCCTCCAACCTGCTCAAGCCCGCACTGTCGAACGGTACGCTGAAATGCATAGGTGCGACGACCTATCAGGAATATCGCGGCATTTTTGAGAAGGACCATGCACTTTCCCGCCGCTTCCAGAAGGTGGACGTGACCGAACCCAGCGTCATCGAGACCATCGAAATTCTAAAGGGCCTGAAATCCCGCTTTGAGGATCACCACAAAGTAAAGTATTCGGCCAGCGCCCTTTCTACGGCTGCCGAACTCTCTGCCAAATATATCAATGACCGTCATCTGCCGGACAAAGCGATTGACGTCATTGATGAGGCCGGTGCTGCTCAGCGCATTCTGCCAAAATCCAAGCAGAAGAAAATCATCGGCAATAAGGAAATCGAGGATATCATCGCCAAGATCGCCCGCATCCCGCCGAAAAACATCAGCAGTGATGATCGCACCGCGCTAAAAACACTGGAACGCGACCTGAAATCCGTCGTGTTTGGTCAGGAGAAGGCGATTGAAGTACTGGCCTCTGCTATTAAGATGGCACGTAGCGGCCTCGGCAGTTCGCAGAAACCTATCGGCTCCTTCCTGTTCTCCGGCCCCACCGGTGTCGGCAAGACCGAGGTTGCGCGCCAACTGGCCTACACGTTAGGCATAGAGCTGATCCGCTTCGATATGTCGGAATACATGGAACGTCACGCTGTGTCGCGCCTGATCGGTGCGCCTCCCGGCTATGTCGGCTTCGACCAGGGCGGCCTATTGACCGAAGCTATCAGCAAACAGCCATATTGCGTGCTGCTGCTGGATGAAATCGAAAAAGCGCATCCGGATATCTTCAATATTCTGCTGCAAGTGATGGATCACGGCACCCTGACCGACAATAACGGCCGCAAGGCGGATTTCCGCAACGTCACCATCATCATGACAACTAATGCCGGAGCAGAGTCCATCTCCAAGACCAGCATCGGCTTTACTCAAGCCAGTGGTGTGGGTGACGAGATGGGCGACATCAAACGCCTATTCAGCCCGGAGTTCCGCAACCGACTGGATGCCATCGTCTCGTTCGCGCCCTTGTCGGAAGAAGTCATCATGCGTGTGGTCGATAAATTCCTCATGCAACTGGAAGACCAACTGCATGAGAAGAAAGTTGAAGTCACATTCAGCGATGCGCTGAAGGCTTACCTCGGCAAGAAAGGCTTTGACCCGTTGATGGGTGCGCGCCCGATGGCCAGACTGATTCAGGACACGATTCGTCGTGCATTGGCGGATGAGTTGCTATTCGGCAAACTGGTACATGGCGGTCAGGTCGGCGTCGACGTCGACCAGGACGACAACATCAAACTGACGTTCGGCGAACTTTTAAAAACTGCAAAAGAAGCCGCAACAACCGCCAGCTAAACCAGTCATTCAAGTCTTAGCAAGACCACCAGCCTGGCCCAAGCGGCCTGATTGCCGCTTTGCTGTCAGGCTGTTTGTTTTTGCATGACAGCATTGAACAGTTCTGAATCTAACAACCCAGCCAGCCACTGACGCAGGTGTGGATAAGGGGCCTCCGCAAACCAGTCCCTATCCACCATGGAAAACTGACGGATGAATGGAAATATGGCTACATCGGCCTGTGTCAATTTTTCTGACAACAAATAGGCATGCTCAGACAGCAAGGCTTCCAGCCTGGCGAGAAATCGCTCACCCTGCTGGCGATAAACTTCAGCGCTTTGTTCGGGAAAACGCGCTGCATATTTATACTGATCCAACGCCCGCTTGAAACTGCTATCATTTTCCGTAATCAGTTCCTGAAACAAGCGGTTATCCGTCAGCCAGCCATCAGGGTCTTGCTGTGCCAGCGCCCAGGCCATGATGTCCAGACTCTCATCAATGACCTTGCCATCCGGCAGTACGAGCACAGGCACCGTACCCTTGGGTGAGACCGCCAGCATGTGGCGAGGTTTGTCGCCCAGCACGACCTCACGAGTCTCAACTGAGATGCCGCCATAGCGCAAAGCCATACGCGCTCGCATTGCATAAGGGCAACGGCGGTAGGAATAGAGTATCGGCCGCGTCATTCCTGTGGTCTTTTGGTGCGACAAGTATTGATGCCCATCCAGGTGTAGATTGGACACCAGCGGGTAAGGCCGGTAAGGATATAGGCTAGCCCAAGCAGGCCCACCAAACGCCAGGGCGAGTCTTCGATAAAGAGTATGGCGACAAGACAGAGTCCGGCCAGAATACGTAGCGACCGATCGAATTGACCAACATTGATTTCGCCTTTGCTGAATCCATTTTTATCATATCTCATCGCACTCTCCTTATTTAAGCCTGCGGCAGACATCCTTGACCAGCGCAGGTCCGCGATAGATCAAACCGCTGTAAACCTGCACCAGACTGGCCCCAGCAGCGATCTTCTCGGCCGCATCCGCACCCGAGAGTATGCCCCCAACACCGATAATGGGGATTCTACCCTGCAGGCGCGCTGCCAGCTGACGAATCACCTGTGTGGATTTGTCACGCACCGGCGCACCGGACAAACCGCCGGCTTCAGTGCCATTTTTCAGGTTTTGCACCGTATCACGCGCCAACGTAGTATTGGTCGCAATCACGGCATCGAAGCCATGCTCCACAAGCAAATCCGCGATCTCACGCACCTGCTCCACCGCCAGGTCCGGCGCAATCTTCAATGCGATCGGCACATAGCGGCCATGTATCTCTGCAAGTTTTTTCTGTTCCTCTTTCAGAGTTGCCAGCAGCCCGGAGAGTGCTTTCTTCTCCTGCAACGCACGCAGGTTTTTTGTGTTGGGTGATGAAATGTTCACCGTGACATAACTCGCATAGGTATAGACCTTGCGCAGACATGTCAGGTAATCCTCAGCAGCGAATTCATTCGGCGTGTCGAAATTCTTGCCGATGTTGATGCCGAGTATGCCTTTGAATCTGGCTGCTTTTACATTCTCTATCAGCTGATCGACACCCAGATTGTTAAAACCGAAGCGGTTGATGATGCCTTCTGCCTCCTTGACGCGGTACAGACGCGGCTTGGGGTTACCGGGTTGCGGCCGTGGCGTCACGGTACCGACCTCAATAAAACCGAAACCCAATGCCGCCAGACCATCAATATAGGCTGCATTCTTGTCGAGACCGGCAGCAAGTCCCACAGCATTGGGAAAGGTCAGCCCCATCACCTGCCGCGGTTCACACGCAGGCGGTTTATCAAACAGCCATGAAAACCCAAGCTTATCAACCAGCTTGAGACCTTTCAGCGTGAGATCATGGGTGCGCTCGGCATCGAGCCTGAATAAAAATGGTTTGAGTACTAAGTAGATATCCATGACAGGATTTTACTGGAAAAGCCTGCCGGTAAAAGAGGCCGGGTAAAAGGTTTTACACATGGACACGTCATTGTTGACGAGTCCATGTGTAACATCCATCAAACCGAAAGATCAGCCCAATTCAACCTGTACCAGATTATCCGAGAATGTCGTCGAATTTCCCATATCGCCGAATTCGGCGGCACTGATGCAGTTCACTGTGCCATTGTTGAGCTGCCGCCAATAGCCCAGCGTGGCAACAACGATACCAGGATTCACATCGCGCGAGATTTTTGCTTCGCCTTCAAAGGCGCCTCGATCGTTGAAGACACGGACTTTTGCGCCTTCCTCGACACCGCGCATATCGGCATCCACCGGGTTGATCAAGACAAACTGCTCGCCCTGGCCCTTGATCTTTTCAGCCATATTGGCGTAGCAGGAATTCAGGAAACCATGACTCTTGGGCGAGATGATACTGAGCGGGTATCTGGCCGCCAGCGACGGATTGCTGTCCGGAGACTCGCGATTAGGGACATAACCAGGCAGCGGATCCAGATCCTCGCCGGGCTGGAAACCCTCATACATCTGGCGGAAAGGTCCGGCCACGAAGTTCTTCGCGCCCTCAACGTAGAACATGCATTTGCCGGTAGGTGTTGGAAATTTGCCTTCTTTGTGTGGAGCCCGATCATCCTTGGTGCCGACCTTGAGGCGGGCAAAGCCGTGTTCGCGCATATAATCGAGATCGATACCCTCACAGGCTGGAGAATTCCAATCCACGTAATTTTCCAGACACTCGCTATCAGTCCATTTGAAGTTATCTTCCTCAAACCCGAGACGCTGAGCCAGTCGACGGAAAATTTCATTATTCGGCAAAGCCTCGCCAGACGGCTCGATGCATTTGGTGCTATAGGTCAGGTAGAGATGGCCCCATGAGAGAATCATGTCTTCCATCTCCGCCCCCATCGCCGCAGGCAACACAATATCAGCATAAGCTGCAGTGTCTGAGATGAAATGATCTGCGACGATAGTGAACAGGTCCTCTCGTTCCAGTCCAGCGATGATCTTGTCGGTTTCCGGGGATTGCGTCACCGGGTTGGAATTCCACACCATGAGCGACTTGATCGGCACTTCCAGATCCAGTTCACCTAACAGTGCACGGCCAAGCTGCAGGATATTCACAACCGGCGTGCCTTCAGGAATCAAGTCGGGGCGACAGATCACATCGAATTTGTAAGGATGCTCCCATACCGGGAACTGTAGCGCACCGCCACCGACATGGCGCCAGGCCCCAATCAGCGCAGGCAGGCAAGTGACGGCACGGATGGCCTGACTACCGCCATAAGTGCGTTCCAGCGCGACACCCAGTCGAATCGCAGCCGGCGGTGTCGTCGCATACTCGCGGGCAAACCTGCGGATATCGTCGGCCGGAATGCCGGTAATCCCCTCGGCCCATTCCGGTGAGCAAGTTTTGGCACGCGCAGCCAACTCCTTGTAGCCCACGGTGTAATTATCAACGTAGTCCTGATCAACCAGACCTTCCTCGATAATAACGTGCATCATCGCCATCGCCAGCGCGCCATCGGTGCCAGGCTTGGGCGCAATATGCCAGTCAGCCTCCTTGGCAGTTCTGGAAGCATAGCTGTCCACCACCACGACCTTGGCACCCTTTTTCTGTGCTTCCTTGACGATATGCCAGTGGTGCAGGTTGGTCGAAACTGAATTGCATGCCCAGATAACGATATATTTGGAGTGGATGAAGCTTTCCGGATCGACGCCTGCCGTCGGGCCAACCGTCAGCAGCCATGCTGTACAAGAGCCCTCCCCACAATAAGTGCGTTCACAAACCGTAGCGCCCAGCCGGTTAAAAAATGCATCTCCGCCATTCAGGCCATGCACCAAGCCTTGATTACCCAAATAGCTGGTCGGCATGATAGCTCTCGGACCATATTGATCGATAAGTCCTTGCCAACGATCGACTATGGTATCCAAGGCCTCATCCCAAGTGATACGCTCAAACCGCTTGCTACCCTTGGGGCCAACGCGCTTCATCGGATACAGCAGGCGATCTGGGTGGTAGTGTCGCTTTTCGTAGTCTTTCAGTTTGACGCACAAGCCGCCGCGGGTCATTGGATGATCGGGATTGCCAGTCACGGAAATCAGCTTCTCATCCTTGACTGTAAACACCATGCTACAAGTGTCTGGACAATCATGCGGGCACCCGCCATGGTAGGTTTTGACGGATAGGTCGACTGGCTTGTTCATCTTAACTTTCTCCTCGAACTGATTTTATTTTAGCTAGATTTCTGGTGGTAAAAAGTCTTCATGCGTGCAAATGGAAAACCTTGTTCATGACTTTCCATTTACCGTCTTCTTTTAATAGATTAAAAAAATCGGTGAAGCGATGTCCTGTCCAGTTGTCGGACTCCAGCCGTACGCTGGCGACGGAACCGACAATATCAATATGCACAATTCTGGATTGAATCTCCTTGGCCGGGCCGTTCTCATCGTTCCAGTCATACAATCCTTGAATCGGACCTGCGAATAGATCCGGGCCAACATAACCGTAGATGGTGGCATCATCATGAAAAGTCGGCTTCATTTCAGCACCCTTGCCGGAGCGCGCACCATCAATATAATGTTGCATGACCTTGGTAATTGCATCGTATTCGCTGATATCAGCTGCTGTGGCTGGCATGACTAACTCTCCATAATTTGATTAAGGTATACCGGTCAGTATATTCAAACTTATTAAAGATGCAACCCAAAAAAAAGAGGCTCAGTTGAGCCTCTTTTTATCTTAAAACAATTGGCCGGCTATGCACGGCGCCAAGAAGTGCCTTGAGGGCTGTCTTCCAGAATAATGCCCTGATCGGACAATTCCTTGCGAATATAATCGGCTTCGGCAAAATTTTTGTCTTTCTTTGCACGGAGGCGCTGATGTATCAGCTCCTCGATGCGCGCATTAGTGAGCATAGCGCTTGTGTCAGTCGAGCCATCTGCATAACTGCCTCCAGCATCCTGCATGAAGGCCAGAGGATCGCCCCCGAGCAGGCCCAGCAGATTGCCCAATGCCCTGAGCAGACCAGAAATTTCTGCTGATTTGCTGCGATTGACCTCATTCGCCAGATCAAACAGCACGGCAAAAGCCTCCGGCGTGTTGAAATCATCATCCATCGCTGCCTTGAAGCGTTTGGCATAAGGCGTCTGCCAGTCAATGTCAACTTCAACAGGCGGCACGTTCTTCAGTGCTGTGTAGAGTCGCGTCAATGCCTGGTTCGCATCATTCAGATGCTGGTCGGAATAATTCAGCGGGCTGCGGTATTGCGCGCGCAGGATGAAGAAGCGTACGACTTCCGCCTTGTACTTCTTCAGCACTTCGCGAATAGTGAAAAAATTGCCCAAGGACTTAGACATCTTTTCATCATCAACCCGGACAAACCCGTTATGCATCCAGTAATTGACGAAAGTGCAATCGTGCGCACCCTCAGACTGGGCAATCTCGTTTTCATGATGTGGAAACTGCAGATCCTGCCCACCACCGTGAATATCGAAGTGCTTGCCAAGATGATGCGCACCCATGGCCGAACATTCGATATGCCAGCCCGGGCGACCCTTGCCCCAGGGTGAGTCATAACTGGGCTCATTCGGTTTGGCAGCTTTCCAGAGCACAAAATCCATGGGGTCACGCTTGAAGCTGTCAACCTCGACCCGCTCGCCCGCTCGCAGATCCTCCAGCGACTTGCCGGATAACTTGCCGTACCCTTCAAAGCTGCTGACCGAATAGAACACATCGCCGTTATCCGCCGGATAAGCATGGCCTTTTTCTATCAGCTGGCCGATCATGGTCACCATATCCGTAATGTGCATAGTGGCGCGCGGCTCGACATCAGGCCTCAATACAGCCAGTTTTTTGGAATCCTCATCCATGGCCCGGATAAATTCATTGGTCAGTTCCTGCATCGTAATGCCACGCTCATTGGCGCGGTTGATGATCTTGTCGTCAATGTCCGTGATATTACGCACGTAAGTGACCTCAAAACCGGAGGTTCGTAGCCAGCGGTTGACCATGTCGAATACCACCATCACCCGAGCGTGGCCTAGATGGCAATAGTCGTAAACTGTCATACCGCAAACGTACATGCTGACCTTGCCGGCAACTATCGGGACAAATGTTTGCTTTTCACGAGCGATGGAATTATAGATTTTGAGCATTTTTCGGGAGGTCGGCTAACAGAGGAAATTCAGAACGCTTTCAGAATCGAAAATTCTTCTGCAAAATTAATCACTAAGAAATGTAATGAGCTATTGGAGGTTGAATGGGCTTGTTGTTAGAATTGCTACTTATTTGACTCGAAAAGTATATCACAATGCCTTTAATTCGCGCCCTGTCTCATGTATTGTTGCTTATTGCATCCGTATTCGTTTTTGGAATCGCTCAGGCAGATGATCTGAAAGAGATTGCCCAGCTTGCCAATCAAGGCCAGCAAACGGTCGCTCTGGAACGCATCAACACCTACCTTGCAGCGAACCCCAAGGATGTACAGGCACAATTCATCAAGGGCGTGATTCTGGCTGAACAGGATCGACGCGATGAAGCCATCAAGATTTTCGCCGACATTACCAGCAAAAACCCCAATCTGCCTGAACCTTACAACAACTTGGCCGTACTTTATGCGGAAAAAGGCCAATATGACCAGGCCAGAAAAGCACTTGAAAGCGCCATCAAGACACATCCCAGCTATGCGACCGCTCATGAAAATCTCGGTGATATCTACGCCAGAATGGCCTCGGAAGCCTATGACAAGGCCCTGCAACTGGATAACGGCAATACCCGCGCCCAGAACAAACTGGCTTTAATCCGCGATCTGTTCTCCTCCACCAAGAAACCGCTCATGTCAGCTACGCGCCCAATTAACAAGGCCACTGAACCTGTCAAGCTGGCTGACAGCAAACCTGTTGCCAAACCTGCAGCATCTGCTACTGTGACCAAGGCTGCAGTAGCGGCTTCAGCGGATACCGATACCAATGCTGATGCAGAGATCACCGCAGCCGTGAAAAAATGGGCGAAAGCCTGGTCAGACCAGGACGTAGACACCTACCTTGCCAGCTACAGCTCCAGCTTCAAGACCCCCAAGGGTGAGAGTCGTAGCGCTTGGGAAAATCTGCGCCGCACACGAATCAGTGCACCAAAGAGTATCAATGTTGAAGTCAATGATATTAAAATTGTCATGGACAGCAGCACACAGGCGCAAGTCAGCTTCAAACAAAGCTATCGTGCGTCACACCTGTCACAACGTACAGGCAAAACTCTGCTTATGATCAACACCAATGGTCAGTGGCTTATTGAACGGGAAACTGCTCAACGCTGAGTTTAGTTAAATTGAAAAGCTAATGCGTAAATTCAAATTAGTATGTTACTTATTCATAGTTGCCTGCGCGCTATTGCCATGGAATGCTACTGCAATCAATTATGGCAATTTCGGCAGCTTTTTTGGTGGCAGCAGCAAACTCAACCCGAACTCCATTGAAGAGCTCCTGATCAAGAGCCTCCTCCAGGTGACACAGGGGCAGGTCCAGCAGGCGCTGAGCACGACAGAAGAGCTGCTACGCAAGGCGCCCAACTTCAAGCTTGCCCATCTGGTGCGCGGCGATCTGCTGATGGCGCGCGCACAACAAATCAGCACCTTTGGCAATTCATCCAGCCGCTCTCCTGAAGTCATTCAGGATTTCCAGAATGAGGCGCGCCTGCGTCTGGAACACTACATCGCACAACAAAAACCGCGCGGCTTGCCTGAACCTTTGTGGCAAATTGACAAAAGTCATCAGCATGTAGTCGTGGTCGATGCCGACAAGTCGCGCCTCTATCTCTATCGCAATGAAAACGGCAAGCCGGTTTATGTCTCGGATCACTACGTCACACTGGGCAAAAATGGCAGCGACAAATTTACTGAAGGCGACAAGCGCACTCCTATAGGAGTGTATTTCGCTGGCACCAAGCTATCCAAGGAATTGCCAGACTTCTATGGCGGCATGGCTTTTCCATTGAACTACCCAAACGAGTGGGACAGGCATCAGGGCAAGAAAGGCCATGGCATCTGGCTGCATGGCACGCCTAGCGACACCTATAGCAGACCACCGCTAGCCAGCGATGGCTGCCTGGTAATGGCCAATCCGGAGCTCAAATCACTGGAACCCATCCTCAAAAATGGCAGGACGCTATTTGTCATTGCCAATAACATGACATGGCTGGAGGATAATCAGGTTTCAGTGCAGAAGCAGGCGCTGGGTAAGGCACTCGAAACCTGGCGCAAGGATTGGGAATCACAAAATACAGAGCGCTACCTGGCTCACTACTCAAAGAATTTTTTCAGCCAAGGCTCTGATTACAACGCCTGGGTGAACCACAAACGTCGCGTACAAGCCAACAAGCCGGATGTAGAAATCAAACTCTCAAACGTCAGCATGTTGCGCTACCCCAACAGCAAGCATGAAATGGCTGTAATCAACTTTGAGCAGTCATTCAAGAGCAACCATCTCGACAGTCAGATGCGCAAACGTCAGTACTGGGTACTGGAGAATGGTAGCTGGAAAATCATGTACGAAGGTCCGGCCTGAGTTTTTTCCTGCACCTCGTCAATTCATCGTCTCAATTATTAAGGATACCCCGTGGTAAAACTGCACACCAATTTCGGCATTATTGCAATTGAACTGGACGCTGAAAAAGCCCCGATCACAACGGCCAATTTTCTGGACTATGTTAATAGCGGCTTTTACGCCAATACCATTTTTCACCGCGTAATTGATGGCTTCATGATTCAGGGCGGCGGCTTCGAGCCGGGCATGAACCAGAAAGCAACCAACGCGCCAATCAAAAACGAAGCCAACAACGGCCTCAAGAACAGCATCTATACGGTTGCCATGGCACGCACACCAAACCCGGACTCCGCCAGCAGTCAGTTCTTCATCAACGTCAATGATAACGACTTCCTCAACTTTAGTGCGCCGACTGCACAAGGCTGGGGCTACTGCGTGTTTGGCAAGGTGACTGAGGGTACAGAGGTGATTGATGCCATCAGAAGAGTTAAAACCGGCAGCAAAAGCGGCCATCAGGACGTGCCGGTTGAAGATGTGATTATCGAACGCGCCGAAGTCGCTTAATCAGTGCAATTTTGATCATGTCAACCAGCGGAAATGAAGATCGACACGTACTCTTCATTTCCGATTTACATCTGTGCGCCTCGCGCCCAGTGATCACCGAACAGTTCCTCCAGTTTTTGGATAGCACAGCCAAACAGGCCGATGCCCTTTATATACTGGGGGATTTGTTCGAATACTGGGCCGGTGACGACGACCTCGAAGATGCCCATCACCAAAAGGTCATCCAGACCTTAAGCCGGCTTTTGGAATGTGGTACCGCGTGCTATCTGATACACGGCAACCGCGATTTTCTGTTAGGCAATGCATTTGCACAGGCTGCAAAACTGCAACTGTTACAAGACCCCGCCATGCTCCATCTTTATGGACATCGCGTTCTGTTAAGCCACGGCGATGCACTATGCACTGACGACCTGTCCTACCAGGAGTTTCGAGCACAGGTACGTTCACCTGCCTGGCAATCACAATTCCTGTCTCAACCGCTGACCGCAAGAAAGGCGCAGATCCAAGCCCTGCGCATGCGCAGCGAGCAGGAAAAATCCGGCAAGTCGGAAGTCATCATGGATGTCAATGACGATGCTGTCTCCAATCTGCTTCGCACGTATGACTACCCGCAAATCTTCATCCACGGCCACACTCACAGGCCAGCCATGCACGCGCTACAGGTAGATGGTCACGTAATTCAACGCTGGGTACTGGGAGACTGGTACGAACAGGGAAGCTGCTTGCGTCTGGACAGCAGCGGCTGCAAGGTGCTGCAGCTGAATGAGAAGCCGACCGGCGTCCAATGAAAACGCTGATTTTCTGCACCAACCATCGCGCAAACCCCAATCAGCCATCCTGTGGCGCACGTGGCGGGATCGAGATCGCGGACCTGGCGGAAGCGGAAGCCACGAGACTCGGCCTGAATATCCGAGTTGAACGGTTCAAATGTCTGGGCCTCTGCGAGCGCGGGCCTAATGCCAAGATCGTGCCGGATGGCGAATTCATTCATGCGCTAAATCCTGATGATGTGACTGACCTGCTACAACGAGTCGCCGCTGCGCCTCCGCACTGATTCTTTTTATTCTCTTCCCTTGCTACAGAATGGGAAATTCATATTGCCTGAATTAACCTCGGCCATTTACTCTCGCAAACATCCCTGAACCGAATCCTCGATTGCTGGCAAGACGAACAAAGTCAGCAAGGCCACTACGCATCACACATGAATCCCACCTTATCAATTCTCTTGATAAACCGCGCAAGGGTCATAGCCAGGAATTTTCGTCTCATCCACTTCGTCGATCTGCTCGGGCTCGAGGAATTTTTCGGCATAGCGCATGTAGATCTTTTCCCGCATAAAAATATCGAACAGGTCCGGATCGATATGATTATCCAGCTTCATCTGTCCAAGTATGCAGAGTGATTCGGTGAGGGTCTTGGCTTTTTTGTAGGGCCGATCGCGCGATGTCAGCGCTTCGAAAATATCAGCAATTCCCATCACTCTGGCCTGCACCGACATCTTCTCGCGTGTCAGACCACGTGGGTAACCTTTGCCATCCATACGTTCGTGATGCCCGCCGGCGTATTCGGGTACACGTTTGAGGTCCTTGGGATAAGGCAGTGATTCCAGCATGTTAATCGTCACTACAATATGGTTGTTGATAATGGCCCGCTCTTCTGCAGTCAGGGTGCCTCGAGAGATATTAAGGTTATAGACTTCCTCATCACTGAGGAAAGGGGATGCTTCACCCGCTTTATTAAAAATGCTGTAGGCGGCAATATCTTTCACACGCTGCTGATGCTCCGGCGTCATGAATTCACCTCCCAGATTGGCACTTCTGAGAAACTCGAAATCCTCATCCCATTGATGCAATTGCGCCTGATGCTCGACTTCAAGCTGTGCGACATCAACAGACTGGCCTGCCTTAAGAGCCTCAACCTGCTTGCGCAGCATGGCCGTCTCAGCCTGCTTCTTTAGCAACTCGAAACGCTGTTCGAGCAGATAGATGCGGTCAAAAATAGCAGAAAGCTTGGTCGGCTTGTCCATCACCGATTCTGGCGTAGTGACTTTACCGCAATCATGCAACCAGGAGGCGATACGCAATTCGTATACATCCTTGTCGGTCATGGTAAAGCTCTCAAGCGGGCCATGGTTGGTTCTGGCAGCGGCATCCGCCAGCATCATGGTCAGCTCCGGCACCCGTCGGCAATGCCCCCCGGTATAAGGCGACTTCTCGTCAATGGCATCGGCAATCAATTCGATAAAGGCTTCAAACAGATTCTTCAGGCCTTCAATCAGATTGTGATTGGTCAGCGCGACGGCAGCTTGTGAAGCCAATGACTCTACCAGCTGCTGATTCTCTTCGGAGAAAGGAATGATTTCTTTGCTATCAGGAGCTATCGCGTTAATCAGTTGCAGCACACCGATGATTTCATTCTCATGATTCTTCATCGGTATCGTCAAAAAAGACTTGGAGCGATAGCAGGTCTGCTCATCAAATTTGCGTGTGCCTGAAAAATCAAAGCCTATCTCCTCATAGGCATCTTTGATATTAACCGTACAATCATTCAGAACTGTATAGGCCGCGACCATATTCACATTGGGAGAGCCATTTTCCAGAAAAAGCGGCAGCGGCTGAAACGGAATTTTCTTGCCGGTAGTGCCGCCCATCGCCACACCCAGGCTCTGGTTACGCATGATCTCAAATTTGAGACTGCGCTCATCCGTCACGCTGTAGAGCGTGCCACCATCAGCATTGGTAATCTCTTGCGCACCAAGCAGAATAATTTCCATCAGTCGTGCGTTATCGCGCTCAGCGGAAAGTGCAACACCGATAGCATTGAGCCTATCGAGCCGCCGGAGCAGTTCTTGCTGTTCAGACATGCAACAGAATTCCTTAATCAGCCTTATTTACCGGAGACAGCCAGTATCGGTCAGGCAGGTGAGAGATAAAACTCCATCTTGATGCCGGCAAGTTCAACCACATCATGATCATTCAGCGAATTTGCCTGTGCGCCAACTGAAACACCGTTAATGCTTGGGAAGTTTGCACCTTCCACATGCGTAATAAAGTAGCCCTGCGGACGCCTGGTGATTACTGCCACCTGCACGCCAGGCTTGCCTAGTGTGGTCAATGCCTTGGCCAGCACCAATTCCTTGCCGGCGCTTGCCCCGTTCAGCACCTGTAGTTTGCCTATCGGCCCCGGTGCAGGACTAGCCTGCGCTGGCTTTGGTGGCTCTGGCACAGACTCAGGCACAACTACCGGGCCCGGCGCTACTGGTTCTGCGGCCGCTTTTGCCGTCTGCATGGCAGACGGACGGATAATCATGGTTTTCTCAAAATCCTCCTGCGCCATGGCGCTGATAGCAGGTGCCTCGCTGACAAACTTGAGCTGATACTTGCCCAGCTCAATCACATCGCCGTTCTGCAAAACATGTTTGGTAATAGGCCTGCCGTTCACCAGCGTACCATTGGTGCTACCGAGGTCCTCCAGAAAAATGTCTCTGCCGATAGTGCTGATAGTCGCATGCTCGCCACTTACCGCCAGGTTGTCTATATGAATATCGTTGCTTGGACGACGGCCTATCGTCATCCGCCCCTTATCCAGCGCAATGTCACCGAGAAAAGCACCGTCCAACGAATAAATGAGCTTAGCCATGTTTAACCTTACTATTTTAGCCAATTAAGAAAGTTGTCATACCAGCTGCGCTCCACCGCAAAGGGTTTGTGTACCTTTGCCAGTATGACCGAAATATTGTCGTTTCCACCGCTATCATTTGCCATCTGCACAAGCTGATGCGCAGCCATCTCAAGATTGGATGACAAGGCAACCAATGTGGCATGGATATCCTCATCCTCCACCATATCGCTCAAGCCGTCAGAACAGAGAAAATAAATATCTCCCACTTCGACATCGTACTCGTGCAGTTCCAGTTCTACTGCGGAATCTATCCCTACTGCACGAGTCACCAGATTCTTGTTGTTTGACAGCTTGGCCTGCTCAGCGGTTATGAGGCCTGACCGCATTTGCTCCTGCAACAGCGAATGATCTTCCGTCAATTGCTCAAACCGATCACCACGCAAGCGATACAGGCGAGAGTCACCTATGTGCCCAACCAGCACCTTGTTATTGGTGAACAAGGCAGTTACCAAGGTCGTGCCCATGCCTGCACACTGTGGCTGCGATTCCGAAACACTGAAGATCGAGGCATTGGCCTTGGCCGCGGCATCCGCCAATAACATGGATTCAGCCTGCATCCCGCTCACTGCATCAACCTGTCCCGGCTCCAGTCCTGCCATCGACTCTTTAAGCTCGGCCACCATGGTCAGCACCGCAATCTCACTGGCCACTTCCCCCGCCTTATAACCCCCCATACCGTCCGCCAGCACCAGTAAACCAAGCTCGATATCACTCGCTACTGCATCTTCATTATGTTCTCTGCGCTGTCCAACGTCACTTAGCCGTACAACTTCCAGCGCTCCGGTCAAATCCATACTCAACCCACCTGCCCAAGACAATGACGAATATCCATGGCAATTTCGCTACCCTTTGCATAGCGTTTCTCCACATCCTTTTCGAGCATGCGATCAATGACATCAGACAAACACGGTGATATTTCCGGATTCACCGTACGAATATTGGCATGTGGCTCACTGGCGATCTTGAACATCAAGGTTGCCATGGAGTCCCCGGTAAAGGGCAACTGACCGACTGCCAGCTGGTAGAACATAACACCCAGCGAGAAAAGATCAGAGCGTCCATCAACCTTCTTGCCAGCCAACTGTTCGGGCGACATATAGCTTGGCGTCCCCAGCACCATGCCAGTTTTGGTTTTGGATGAATCTGTAATTCTGGCAATACCAAAGTCCGTCACCTTGACGCTGCCAGTCTCTGCTTCATACATGATGTTGGCCGGTTTAATGTCCCTGTGGACCACCTGGTATCCATGGGCATAGTCCAGCGCTTCTGCTGTCTTGATGATGATGTCCGCGACCTTGGCAATCGGCAGCAGATTGTCCGGCTTGGTGTATGGCGTTAGGTCCTTACCCTTGAGAAATTCCATCGCGATATAGGCTAGATCGTGTTCTTCACCAGCGTCATACATGGTCACGATATTGGGATGGCTCAAACGGCCAGCAGTTTCAGCTTCGCGGAAGAACCGTGCCTTCGCTTCTTCCAGCTCATCGGGCTCAAACTCCTGCGCCAATGCCATGGTCTTGATGGCCACCACGCGACCAATCTTCGGATCCTTGCCCAGGTAAACCACGCCCATCGCACCTTTTCCCAGCTCTTTTTCCAACTGGTATCTGCCCAGCATCGGCTTTTCCACCGAGCCATCGCTCAGAATCATGGTACTGGCATTGCTGCGACTGGCACCGCTACCACCGAGAATGACCGTTTCAGCCATGGCCCTGGAACGTGTCAGCCGTTGTTCGAGATCCTTGTATTTGGGATTGTAATCGGCCATGTAGGAAAATACGGATTCGGCCTTGTTGAACTGACGTTTACGTTCAAAGTCCAGCGCCAGGTTGTAGAGCACATCCATGACGCTGTCATCCATTGGGCATTTGCGCAAGCGATCGAAAGCCATGTCCAGCTGGCCCTGATTCTGGAACATCAAGGCAAGGTTACGATTACTTTCAGCCGACTCCGCATCCGATTTGACCTTGCCTTTTTCCGTCGTCAGGAAGCGCTTGGTAGTCAGCAAGGCATGTCCGATAACCAGCAGCGTTGCCGGCCCCATCAACTGTAGCCACATGCCGTTTCTGGTCATCAACACAAAATGTGCAGCCAGCAGGCCAACCAGCAAAAGCAGGCTCAGCCCAGCCGCCATCGCGGCATTCAGGCGTGGCAACAACAGAATGAGATATAACGCTATCAACAACCAGGCACCCAATTGAGCCCAGATAGCCCAGGGCGGCGTCACAAAGAAATCTTCGTTGAGAATACTCGCAACCGAATGGGCGAGGGTTTCGATTGGCTTCATGCTGGATGAAATCGGCGTGATTTGAGCATCACCTACCCCATCAGCCGTGGCCCCGATCAGCACGATACGACCGCGATACTTCTCTACCGGGATTTTGCCGCTATAAACATCGTAGAAAGAATCTACAGGGAATGCAGAATGACCATCGACCTTGTCGTAAAAGAAAGTATTCATCTGCAAATAAGGGTCGGTGGCAATGTTCAGCTTGCCCAGCCTGACTCCCTCCCCCAAACGTGCCTCGATATCCTGCGGCTGCAGATTCAGGTATTTCGCCACAATCTGAATCGAAAGTGATGGGTAGTACTTGTCGTAGTGCGCAAGTATCAAGGGCTCAGACCGAATGGCCCCGTCGACATCAGGATTAGCATTCAGGTGGCCGATGGCCGCCACATTTTCACCAGCTTCCGCAATCGGTGGCATCGCAGAAATGGTTGGGATAGGTAACCGACCCGCCTCTTCAGCACCGATACGATCCAGCACCTTGGTCAGGCTGTTTTTGGTGACGTATACCGGTAGTGATTTATCCGGATTGCCGCGGGGTTCGCCAATAACAAACGGCATGGCGACCACCACATTGGCAGCTTTCTGAAAGCTCTCTGCCAGCTTGGCATCGGTATTGAGCTCAGACTTGGCTGCGGACAGCATCGTGTCCAATTCAGCCTTCATGGCATTGAGTTCGTAAGCTTCCGGGCTATCGGGAGAAATGCTGAAATTCTCGACAAAATCAGCGATCTTGTTGATGTAGGCAAGGCCCGGATCCATTTGCGGATCGATAAAGAACACAGTGTTGCCAATGACCTTGGCCTCAGCTTCGGCCAGCATGTCGGTCATTCTGGCATGCACATCCCGAGGCCAGGGCCAGCGGCCAATATTGGCAATGCTCTGCTCGTCGATCGCAATGACCGCGATCTGATCTCCTGCTGATCGGACGCTGGCCTGAATACCAAGATCGTAAGCTACGCGCTCAAGACTCTGCATCACAGCACTGCCACCAGCAAGCAGGAAAAGCAGTGAAATAACAAGCCCGGCAAACCAGTCAGACTTCCAGAAAGATCTTTTCAACCCTGCGCTCCCCATTATTATATGCAGTGGCGATTATTCTTTGTGTATAGGCTCTACAAGGCTGATATTACACGTGATTTTTTTTAAAAAGAAGTCATTCGGCTGAAAGCCTGAAATTAGTCGGGAAGGGCGTGACAAAAATTGCCATCGTGTAACCCGACTCAAACTATCTACGCTGGGAAAATTCCTGTGGACGAGCTTCGGCAGCAAGCTTGTCCAGCACACCATTGACATACTTGTGTCCGTCTGTGCCTCCGTAAATTTTCGCCAGTTCCACGCCTTCATTGATAGCGACACGATAGGGGATGCTGGGATCATAAATCAGCTCATAAGCCGACAGGCAGAGAATGGCATGTTCGATCGGACTTAATTCCGCGACCTCACGGTCGACATAAACGGCGATGCGTCTCTCCAGTTCAGGCATGTGCTCGGCCACGCCTTCGATCAACTGACGGAAGAAGCTTTCATCGGCACGATGAAAGTCAGCATCATCCGCCATGTCGCGAATGATCTTGCGCAACTCGGACTGATTCATCAGTCCCTGATAAATACCCTTGAGCGCCAACTCGCGTGACTTGCGTCGGTTTTTTCCGGCTTTTGCCACCCTGGTCGTTGCCAACTTGTTCTCTGCTGTGCTCATAGCTTTTTCAACAGGTTAACCATTTCAACCGCAACTGCTGCAGCTTCTGCACCCTTGATTGACATGCGCGCCAGCGCCTGGTCGTCATCTTCGGTTGTCAATACGGCATTGGCGACCGGGATGCCGGTATTCAACTGCACTTCAGAAATACCGCGCGCCGACTCGTTGGCGACCACTTCAAAGTGATAGGTTTCGCCACGAATGATAGCGCCCAATGCAATCAGGGCATCGTACTGGCTGCTGTCTGCCATGTGATGCAGGACCAGTGCGGTTTCCAGTGCCCCAGGCACGGTGGCAACCGTAATATCTTCATTCGCCACGCCCAACTTGACAAGCTCAGTCTTGCAGGCGGATAGCAAGCCATCGCCAATCTCACTATTAAAGCGCGACAAAACGATGCCGATACGCATCCCCCTGCCATCTGTATTAATTTCTATTTCTCTCACATGAACCTCAAACGATGACGCGTGCCGCAAAATCGACAGCTGCTAATTGAAAAACAAGATTATAAAATAATCAAGCGCTTATTGCTGTATTAATTGGCGGCCAAGCGTTAACGCAGGGCGGCGATTTCTGCATGCCGATAACAACCCACCGTATGATCGTTGACCATGCCAATAGCCTGCATCATGGCATAACAGATGACTGGGCCAGCAAACTTGAAACCACGTTTGCTCAAGTCTCTGGAAAGCGCATCTGAACGTGGAGTTCTTGCTGGAATTTCCATGTGCGTATGCCAGTGGTTAGTGATGGGCCGGCCATCGACAAACTGCCAAAGGTAGACATCAAAACTGCCGAACTCGGCCTGCATCTGCAAAAACAGCTGCGCATTGTTGATGGCAGCGGCAATTTTCAGCCGGTTGCGCACGATGCCAGGATCAGCAAGCAGTGCGGCAACCTTGGCATCATCGTAAAGCGCGACCTTGGCCGGGTCGAAGCCGTCGAACATTAAACGATAGCGCGGCCGCTTCTGTAAAATGGTCTGCCAACTGAGGCCGGCCTGCGCGCCTTCCAGAATCAGGAACTCAAATAGCTTGTGTTCGTCATGCACAGGCACTCCCCACTCAAGATCGTGATACTTGATATCCAGCGGTGTCTTGGGCCAGGCGCAACGATTCATGAGGTCCACACAGACATCTGAAAATGCAAAGGGGTCGGCTTAGTGAAACAGAATCCAGGCCTTTTCCAGCGTGCTCCAGATGCCATAACTGATCGGGATTCCCACAGCGACCCAGGCAATCGTTGCCAGAACCGGATGACTCTGGCCGCTGGGATTCTGGTTGGCCGCCTCGGCAGAGGCTGATTTTTCATGCGAAATCTTGCGTTCGGCTTCGAGCTCGATATCTGTCATGTAATGCTTTTCTGCTACCGGTCGCACCAGCAGGTTGCATAGCAGACCGAGTAGCAACAGCGCGGCCAGCATATACATGATAATGTTATAAGCCTCGCTAGCCGGTACGCCACGATCAAGCTGGTAATCACGCATGTAGTTAACAATGACCGGGCCCAGAACACCGGCAGTTCCCCATGCCGTCAGCAGCCGTCCGTGAATCGCACCGACATGCTGCGTACCGAAGATATCCGCCAGATAGGCTGGAATGGTAGAAAATCCACCACCATACATGGACAGAATGATGCAGAAGATTCCGGCAAACAGTGCAATGCTGCCGATACTGCCGGCCCATGGTGATAAGACATAGAGTACAAAACCTAGTGCAAAGAAGATGATATAAGTATTCTTGCGCCCAAGATAATCGGAAGACGATGCCCAGCCGATACGGCCAAGAATATTGAAAAACGACAACAAACCGGCGAAGCCTGCGCCAATCGCCGCCACCTGAATCAACTGGCCATTGGCCAGTTCACTCAGCTTGCCCTCTACGCCAATCAAAGCACCGCCAAAAACCTCCTGCAGCATGGGAGAAGCCATGCCAATCACTCCGATACCGGCACTCACATTGAGACAGAGCACTGTCCACAAGAGCCAGAACTGCGGTGTCTTGTGCGCCTCGTTCACGTGCACGTGACGGTTGGTAATCATGGCGTTGCCGCTGCTGGCAGGTGGCTTCCAGCCCTCGGGTATCCAGCCGGAAGGTGGCACGCGATAACCCAGCGCGCCTATCATCATGGCAATAAAATAGAGCACACCCATGGTGGCGAAAGTTTGCCAGACGCCGATGGAAGTCGGTGTGGCAAAATAATTCATTAAAGTATTAGCCAACGGCGCACCGATCATGGCGCCACCACCAAAGCCCATGATGGCCATGCCGGTTGCCATGCCGCGACGATCCGGAAACCATTTGATCAAGGTGGACACTGGCGAAATATAACCAAGACCAAGGCCGATGCCACCGATTACCCCCGAGCCGATCAGCATGAGCCAGAGCTGGTGAGTATAAACACCTAGCGCGCTCAACAGCAGGCCTCCACCCCAGCAGGCCGCAGCCACAGCGCCGGCCTTGCGCGGCCCGGCATGCTCCAGCCAGTGCCCGAACACGGCAGCCGAGGCGCCCAGCAACACGAAAAACAAGGTGAACATCCAGCCCAGATCACTGACCTTCCAGTCACAATCCGTTACAAAAAGCCGGGCAAAAAAGCCGATATCCTCGCCGCAGGCCAGTGGCGCATCGATACCGATTGCCTTGGATAAAGGCAGCCAGAAAACACTGAAGCCGTAAGCCATACCGATAGAAAGATGAATTGCCAAAGCGGCCGGTGGCACCAGCCAGCGATTGAATCCGGGCGCCGCAATAATTCTCTCTTTAGAAAAAAAATCCGCCATTTATATCTCCAAGTTTTTTGCCGTTGATTGCTTGTATACAGCTTTTTATTTTTTTTATGCAGTCCGCGAATGGGACCTTTGAGATGAATAGTCATATAAATGGCAAATCCCTGTCAATGTTTATTCATTGTCATAAATATGTCACATTGATGTCATATAGTGGCAACCACTAATAAAAGTTAATGCAAAGGAACGCACGATGCCAGCCAATATCCTTGTTGTTGAAGATGAGCCCGCCATTCAGGAACTGCTCGCGCTCAACCTGACACAGGCCGGCCATAAAGCCATGCGTGCTTTGAGTGTAGAGCAGGCGCAAATGCTGATGCAGGAAACATTGCCCGACCTTATTATTCTGGACTGGATGCTACCAGGCTTGAGCGGTATCGAGTTTGCGCGCAAACTTAAAGCGGCTGAATTGAGCAAATCGATCCCCATCATCATGCTCACTGCGCGTGGTGAAGAAGCCGACAAAGTACGCGGGCTGGAAGTCGGCGCCGATGATTATGTCTCCAAGCCATTCAGTCCGCGCGAACTGAACGCAAGAATCAAGGCCGTGCTACGCCGCCGCGCACCACAAATGACTGATGACCCTATCGAGTCTGGCGGTCTGCGTCTGGACCCGGTGACACACCGGGTGACCGGCAATGGCGTTTTACTGGAGTTAGGCCCGACAGAATTCCGCCTGCTGCACTATTTGATGTCCAATCCCGAACGTGTGCATTCTCGCAGTCAGGTACTTGACCGCGTCTGGGGTGACCGTGTATTTGTCGAAGACCGCACCGTCGATGTCCATATTCGCCGTTTGCGCCGTGCCCTGACCGATAGCGGACATGAGCAAATGATTCAAACCGTGCGCGGAGTCGGCTACCGTTTTTCGACTCACTAGCTCATAATATGTATCACTCAATTCAATAAAGCTTACGTGTGCGCGATATACGCTGGAGCGCCTTCTGGCTCGCCCTCATTCTCGTCGCTATCTGTCTGGTCCTCTGGGCGACTCATGGTGCTGTCACCGCACTGATCGCATTCAACATAGCGCTCAGCCTGTATCTGGCCAAACATCTTTACTGGCTGCACAAACTGCATCGCTGGTATCAAAAACCAAGCCTTTCCTCCATTCCCAACGGCAGCGGTGTCTGGGAAGATATCTTCGCCGATATCTACCAACTGCAACGCCGCTACAATCGCAACAGAGCCCAGATCAGCTCAGCACTGGACAGATTCCGGCATGCAGCAAGTGCGCTGCCGGAGGGTGTCGTACTGCTAAATGCAGAAGACAAGATTGAATGGTGTAACCCGACCGCCGAGAATCAACTGGGCCTTGTCCTGGACAAAGACACCGGCCAACCGGTCACCTATCTGGTTCGCCACACGGACTTTCTGAAATATCTGCAAGAACAGGACTATTCCGAACCGATCAAGCTAAGATCCCCTCACGACACGACCCTCACCCTGGAAATACAGTTGGTGCCGTATGGCAGCAAGCAGAAAATGCTGCTCTGCCGCGACATCACGCAAATGGAAAAACTTGAAGTGATGCGTCAGGACTTTATTGCCAATGTCTCGCACGAGTTGCGCACGCCGCTGACGGTAGTGAGCGGTTTCTTGGAAACGCTGATGGATATGGAGGGGGTCGTGCCGGAAAGCACGCGCAGCTATCTCACCATGATGAGCGAGCAGACCGACCGCATGCAACGCCTGATCGGGGATTTGCTCACACTCTCGCAACTCGAAAGCGGCGCAACAAGGACTCAGGAAACCGAGATCGACATGAACGCCCAACTCAACATGCTGATGCATGAAGCGCAAAGCCTGAGCCATGGGAAACATAAAATTACGCTGGAGGTGAATCCCAATATTTCAGTTCTGGGGGCCACGGAAGAACTCCACAGCGCATTCAACAACCTGGTCAGCAATGCTATCCGCTACTCACCCAGTGGTGGCGAAATCAAACTGAGCTGGCGCCAACGTAGGGATGGCGCCGTGTTCAGCGTCCAGGACAGCGGTCTCGGCATCGAACAACAACATATCGGCCGTCTGACCGAACGCTTCTACCGGGTTGATCGCAGCCGTTCTCGCGGGACAGGCGGCACCGGCCTTGGTCTTTCCATCGTTAAGCACATCCTGACCCGTCACCAGGCATGCCTTGAGATTGAAAGTGTATTGGACAAAGGGAGCACCTTCAGCGTAGTCTTTCCCAAAAATCGCCTCATCATCAAACAACCGGACAAGACCAGTACTGAAAATGCCAATACTGTTGCCGACTAACCGACTGAAAAGACCACATCGCCATCTTGTCATTGCATTCAGCGCACTTTTGCTAGGCGCCTGCGCCTCAGTCCCCCAAGGAAAAGAAAAACCGGTTCCGGAACAAAGCGACCGCTCCACCCTCAACCAACTCGGCAAATCCGATTTCGACCGCATGGCCGATGTTGAGATGCGTGAGAATACCGAAAGCCTGAAAACGCTGATGGTAAAACTCTACAAACGCAACCCGCAGGAACTGAAGAAAACCACCTCAAGTCCGCTGGAAAAGATGGTGGATTGGGTCTTTGATGGCAACCACAATTGGCAATTCGAGTCGATTCAGAAAAAACAGGGCACCGATGCCATCTTTCTCGCCTTTAAACCCGAATACGAAGGCGATCGGGTACTACCCTTCATCGTCGGTCTGCAAACCATGATGATCACCGCCCATGGGGGAAAAACCGACTTCTATCTGCAGGACAGCGTCGATCCGCAGAAAGTCTACAACGCCGCAAGGAATGTAGAAATCGCCGCCTGGAAACTCTCCAACGCCCGGGACGCCGACGGCAAACTCTACCTGCTCACCAACGAAATCAACGAAACCGAACGCAACCTCAGCTTCGAACGCGAGTTCGGCAAGATCGTCGGCCGCACCGACCTCTTCGCCATTTCACTGGCAGAAAAATCCCAGCGTTTCATCACAAGAGTCTTGCAGAACATCGCTACCGCGGTTTTCCTGCCGTTCTGATTTACAAGCAATCGCGTGGGCAACAAGTTGCCCACCCTACATGCTCATGTGGTTTTGAATTGTTGCCCTCTGACGCGCCGAGTAGCGCAAGGATGCTTGGAGATTTCGGCGAGCACTGTTTGAAGTCCGCAGCAGCTCACGATTTATGTGAGCTGCCAGGCTGAGTTGCGCAGCCGCCAAGCATCCTGAGCAACGGAGGAAACAAGCGGAAGGGGCTGCCCTTTGCTTTGGTTACTTTCCTTTGGGCAAGCAAAGGAAAGTAACTCGCCGGTCGGGCGAGACCGACACTAGCACTTAAACCAAATTAGATAACTGCATCCAAATGCAGTAACTATAAATACAAAAGCAAATATATATAGCAAGACGGAGAGCACGCCTATATCAGGTGACACTCTTAGTTCCAGCGCATCTCGAACTGCGAATACCTCTCTTCTTAAGGGTGCCATAAGTATCGCCCCGTAAATGAAGAATGTAGCAAATGCGATACTCATAACCACTGGAAGAAGTAAAGAGTACTTAATGCTCTCAATTGTAGGATTAGCAAAGTAGAAAGAGAGAATACCGCCAGTAACTGCATAGTAAAAAAGATTCAGCTTGATTGTAAACTCCATGTAGAACTTATAGAGTTCAACAGCCATGTCGTATTGATGTAATAAGGTTTCTTTATCGGCCATACTTAAAGCTTTATAAAAGCACCTTCTCTATCCCACCATTATTCGCCTTCTTCACATACTCCTGCATCCAATCCTCACCAAGAATATGCTTCGCCATCTCCACCACGATGTAATCCGCCTGCACCCCTGTATCCTCGCCATAGCGCGCCAGACCCTGCAGGCATGACGGGCAGGAGGTCAGGATTTTCACTTCCTGTTCCGGCGCCCCTGGCGTCAGGCCGAGTTTCTCCATGCCTTTTTCCAGTTCTTCCTGCTTGCGCATCTTGACCTGAGTCGCGATATCCGGACGGGCAACGGCGAAGGATCCGGATTCGCCGCAGCAACGGTCGTTCAGCGCGACTTCGGTGTTCATCAGCGCATTGGTGACCTTGATCGGTGCGTAAGTCTTCATCGGCGTGTGACACGGGTCGTGATACATATATTTGACACCGGTCACGCCTTCGATTTTCATACCCTTTTCCATCAGGTATTCGTGAATATCAAGCAGGCGGCAGCCCGGGAATATCTTCTCGAATTCGTACTTCTGCAACTGGTCCATACAGGTGCCGCAAGAGACGATGACGGTCTTGATATCCAGATAATTCAGCGTGTTGGCGATGCGGTGAAACTGCACGCGGTTCTCCGCCGTGATCTGCTGGCCCTTGTCGTGATTGCCGGAGGCGGTCTGCGGATAACCGCAGCACAAGTAGCCCGGCGGCAACACGGTAACGGCACCAACCTCGTAGAGCATGGCTTGCGTCGCCAGGCCGACGGTGGAGAACAGCCGCTCGGAACCGCACCCGGGGAAGTAGAACACGGCATCCGAATCTTCGTTGGTTTTTTGCGGGTTGCGGATCACCGGCACCATGGTGTCATTCTCGATTCCCAGCAACGCGCGAGAAGTCTTGGTCGGCATGCTCTTCGGCATCGGCCGGTTAAGGAAGTGAATCACCTGCGCCTTGATCTCGGGCTTGCCCAATGTGGCCGGAGGATGCTTCTTGAACGCCGTCAACAGACCGAGCTTGTTGAAAATGCTATGGGCCAAACGCTGCGCGCGATAACCGAAGCCGATCATGAACGCACGCATCATCTTGATGGTTGCCGGATCTTTCATGTTCAGATAGCTCATGGCCAGCGCAGTGCCCGGGTTGAAGTGCTTCTTGCCCTGTTCGCGCAGGAAGTTGCGCATGGCAATCGACACATCGCCGAAGTCAATATCGACCGGGCACGGATTCAGGCAACGATGGCAGACCGTGCAATGGTCAGCGACATCGTTGAACTCGTCGAAATGCTTGAGGGAGATACCGCGACGGGTCTGCTCTTCGTACAAGAACGCCTCAATCAGCAGCGAAGTGGCGAGGATCTTGTTGCGCGGAGAATATAGCAGGTTGGCGCGCGGTACGTGCGTGGTGCATACTGGCTTGCACTTGCCGCAACGCAGACAGTCGCTGATGGAATCGGCGATCTCGCCAATCGCAGATTGCTCCATGATAATGGATTCCTGCTCCAGCAGGCCGAACGACGGTGTATAGGCATTGTGCAGGCCAGAGCCCGCCATCAGTTTGCCCTTGTTAAAGCGGCCTTCCGGGTCAACCTTCTGCTTGTATTTGGCGAATATCTCAATGGCCTTGTCGTCCAGGAATTCCATCTTGGTAATGCCGATACCGTGTTCACCGGAAATCACGCCATCCAGACTTTGCGCCAATTTCATGATGCGCGACACGGCGTGATGCGCACTCTGCATCATCTCGTAGTCATCGGAATTGACCGGAATATTGGTGTGCACATTGCCGTCACCCGCATGCATGTGTAGCGCGACGAAAACCCGTCCCTTGAGTACCTGCTTGTGGATCTCTTCCATACGCTCGAGGATCTTCTGATACTCGCGGCCGGTAAAGATGATACCCAACGGCCTCTTCAGTTCACGCTTCCATGAAACACGCACCTGGTGCTCCTGCACGGCGCGGAACACATTATCCACCGCCAGGTCTGCAAACTCTTCACCCAGCACAGAGACTGGGGAATCCAGATGCTCCAGAATGTTCTTCCAGTGTGTGCGCACTTGCAGAAGATGCTCAAGCGATTGCTTGCGTTTCGCTTCCAGCATCTCGGGGTTAGATTCACCATCCTCGTCTTTCAAAAGCGGCAAATCACCTTCCAGAAAATTTTCCAGCGCCACTGCCAGTTGCAGTTTGTTCTGTATGGAAAGCTCGATATTGATACGCTCGATACCGTCCGAATAATCCCCCAGACGCGGTAGCGGAATCACCACGTCCTCGTTGATTTTAAAGGCGTTGGTATGTTTGGCAATGGCTGCTGTACGGGCACGGTCGAGCCAGAACTTCTTGCGGGCATCAGCCGATACGGCAATAAAACCCTCGCCGCCGCGTGCATTCGCCAGACGAACAATATGCGACGCCGCTTCACCGACGCCGTCTTCTTCATCGCTAGCGATATCGGCAATCAACACCATCTTGGGACGCTCGCTACGGCTGGCCTTGGTCGCATAACCAACCGCCTTCAGATAACGTTCATCCAGATGCTCCAGACCGGCAAGCAGCGTATCGGGGTGCGCATCCAGATAATCCTTGATCTCGACAATGGCGGGCACTGCCAAAGCCACATGGCCGAAGAACTCCAGACAAACCGTCCGCACATGCTTCGGCATGCGATGCAGAATAAAGGTTGCAGAAGTGATCAGGCCGTCACAGCCCTCTTTCTGGATGCCGGGCAGGCCGGAGAGGAACTTGTCGGTGACATCCTTGCCCAGTCCGGTCTTGCGAAAACTCGGGCCGGGGATTTCCAGAATCTCCGGTTCGGACTGCAGCGTCTTGCCGTCAATGTCATAGCGGCTGATCTTGAACCGCGCGACAGGAGTATCATGAATTTTGCCCAGGTTATGATCAAGGCGCTCGACTTCAAGCCAGGTCGCATCTGGCGTCACCATGCGCCAAGAGGCGAGATTATCCAGCGCCGTACCCCACAACACGGCTTTCTTGCCGCCGGCATTCATGGCGACGTTACCACCGATGCAGGAAGCATCGGCCGAAGTTGGATCACAGGCGAATTCCAGACCGGCTTCTGTTGCCGCCTCCATGGCGCGACGCGTCACCACGCCGGCGCCACAATGGATTGTGGCTACCTGGCGGCCAACACCCGGCAACGTGGCCATCTCGACGCGCCCCAGTGTGTCCAGTTTCTCGGTATTGATGACGGCCGAAAGCTTGGTCAGCGGCACAGCGCCACCGGTATAACCTGTACCACCGCCACGCGGAATGATAGTAAGTCCTAACTCAATACAGGCTTTGACGATTGCCGCGACTTCTTCTTCGGTATCCGGATTGACGACAACGAAAGGATATTCGACGCGCCAGTCGGTAGCATCAGTGACATGGGAAACACGCGCCAGACCATCAAACTGGATATTATCCTTGCGAGTGATCTTGCTCAGCTTGGCCAGCGCCTTCTTGCGCAGATTTTCGGTTTGGCGGAACTCGTTTTCAAACTCGGTCACGGCATGGCGGGCGGCAATCACCAGTTTCACTACCTTGGCATTGCCGTTGCTGCGCTCATCGATCGCCTTGATGCGGTGGTGCAAAGCCTCGATCAACGCCTTGCGGCGCTTTTTGTTGGCGAGCAGATCGTCCTGCAAATAGGGATTGCGCGACACCACCCAGAGATCGCCCAGCACTTCAAACAGCATGCGCGCAGAACGGCCGGTTTTGCGTTCGTCGCGCAGTTCATTCAAAACATCCCAGATTTCTTCACCCAGGAATCGAATGACGATTTCACGGTCAGAGTATGAAGTATAGTTGTAGGGAATTTCGCGTAAGCGGGAGGTCATATGCAGGATACAGTGACTTAAATCCAAATTATATCATGTGAAAACATAAGCAATCAGCGGTTGGCAGTAGGGTTATTGGGGAACCAATTCGTCAACTAGATGGCAAAGCAGGATGACAAGTTCGATTAAAACCACCACAATTCGACAAACACGAAACCATGCATAAATTTAACCTCCTATGAAATCCTTTCTTCAGCACGCCCGCCGTTTTTTGATACCGGCCATACTTATCGCCCTGCTCGGCTTCTGGCTCTTGTCCATCAACAACAAGGATCAGGCGCCGGACGTCACCTTCACCACGCTTGCAGGCCAGAAAATCAAGCTTGCTGACCTGCAAGGCAAGGTCGTTCTGGTCAATTTCTGGGCAACGGATTGCCCCGGTTGCATCAAGGAGATGCCGGATCTGATCAAGACTTATAACGCCTATAAAGACAAGGGGTTTGAGCTGATTGCCGTTGCCATGTCCTACGACCCGCCAAACCATGTGCTGAACTACAGTCAGAAAAACGCGCTGCCTTTCCCGGTGATGCATGATGGCTATGGTGAAATTGCAGCCAGCTTCAATGATGTACGCGTGACACCCACCGCTTTCATCCTGGATAAAGAGGGCAAGCTCATTCGCCGCATCATCGGCGAACTTGATTTTGTCGCTCTTCATGCCCTGCTTGATGAGCAGCTGAAAGGTTAGGGAATCCCGTTGCTCTGGATCAAGGCCTTCCATATCATTTTCGTTACCAGCTGGTTTGCCGGGCTGTTCTATTTGCCTCGACTATTTGTCAATCACGCAATGGCAACCGACCCGGCGACTTCTGAACGACTCAAGCTGATGGAGCGCAAGCTCTATCGCTTCATGCTTCCCCTGGCTGTACTCGCGTTGGCTTTTGGCTTTTGGCTCTGGCTTGGCTACGGCATAACAGGCGGCTGGATGCACCCCAAGTTAATGCTGGTTGCAGGCCTGGTGGCCTACCATCTCTATTGCGGCAAGCTGCTGAACGATTTCAGACAGGATAGAAACCGGCACAGCCATGTCTGGTATCGCTGGTTCAATGAACTGCCTGTGCTTATACTTTTTGCCGTAGTGATTCTGGTTGTGGTAAAACCTTTCTAGAGAACACATCCCATGAAAAGCTTCTGCATCCATTTACTGATTGATGGTCTGGAAAACTCCGGGAAAACGCCTGTAGAACGCCTTGCCCATGTTTTCGACATGGTTGGAAGAATACCGGCCGGCGTAATACTGGCTGACGGGCAGGATGAACTACTGCAATACCTGACAAAACTGGCCAGGTCATCACGCATCAGCCAACCCGAGGCTTTTGCTCAACAAATTCTTATCATGGCGGTAGACGCCAGGAAAAAGCAACTTGCCCAGCCCGATAGCCAGGCTATCAAGCATGCCCAGATCGCAGCCAGCGCCTTGATTACTGCACAAACCCGGAATCGCTTCAGCAGAAACAGTCATATTTATGCCATGGCAGCCAGTTTCTTTCTGTTCTTCGGCGTTAGCAGCATGATACTTATGCCAAAGGCAGCAAAAGAGCGGCAAGTCGTCAGCGTAGCAGATACCCGCGATCCCCGGCTGCTGCAAGGCAGATACAATCCCAAGCGTCTTTCAGAGATGATTTCACACCGGGAACAGATGCGGCAGGGCACATGCGTCTTTCCTGAAGCCTTGATGCTGGCAGAAGCCGATCGCAGCATTTACCTCAAAAACGTAGTCTATGGTGATATCACGAATGATATCAAAGAGCAGGAAGTTGCCAGTAGATTGATGCAATCCGTACGTTGCAATTATTCACCGATGCTCATGAAAAACTCCGTCAGCTGATCGTAACAAAAAGACTGAGAAGTAAAAAAGCCGCAATCTGCGGCTTCGTTGTTGCGGAACTTTTCACGATTACTCTGAAATCTTCTTCAGATTTTCCAGGCCGGATTTCAATACCCCCTCCACCGCAGATTTGGCAGTTGCATCATCTTGACCCGCTGCACCCGGATTCGCTGGATCCTTGCGCTTGAACGCGGCGCGCCATGTGACAACACTCTTGCCGTCACCGGCAGATTCCACACGGATGTTGGCGCCATAGTCTCGCACAGGCAAAGTGCCTTCAGTGATCTCGTATTCCATGAGCATACCGCCTTCATCAAAGCCGGTGAGCACTTCCTTGACGCCACCACCACCATTAAAGGTCAATGTGCGTGTGGCGCCGGCTTCATCAGCCTTGCCACTGGTAACTTCCGTCTTACCAATGGCCGGATGCCAGCTCATGTCACCGAAATGGCCAACGGTCGCCCAGACCTTGTCGGCTGACGCATTGATTTCAACGGATTCCTTCAAACGGATAGTCTCATCGCTGGCGGCAGATGCCGCCAGGGGCATAGCGGATAAAAGTAATGTTGCGAACAATCTATTCATCAAACACCTCTTCTTAATTTGATTTATCAGGTCCTGAAATATCAGGCGGTACTAATTTACATGATTACTACTCTTTATATAACAACTGCAATGCAACATAAGTTCAATTTTCTTCAATGCTTGGCGTCTGCCATATACAAGTCTGTATATTTTTTATACCAGTTCCGATACACTTAGCCCATGTCATTGCTTAAACAAAAAATCCTGCTCGTCGCCACTGATCTTTTTCATACGCGTGGCATCAATTCCACCGGCGTCGACACCATTGTCGCTGTCGCAGGCACAACCAAAATGACGCTATACAAGCACTTCACTTCAAAAGAAACTTTAATTATTGAAGTTCTGAAAAAAGGTCACCAGGATTTTCAGGCCTGGCTCACCGAACGGCTCGCCCGGCACAGCAGAAAACCCACAGAAAAGCTGCAAAAGCTGTTTGACTTCATAGAAGAATGGGTCAACTCACCCGACTATCAGGGCATGGCCTTTCTCAAGGCTTCTGCCGAGTTCCCCGAGGAATCCAACGCCATTCATAAACTGTCGGCAGAGCAGTCTGAGACCTTTCGCGCTTATCTGATGGTTCTGGCAAAAGATGCCGGCGTCGAGGATCACGAAGGTCTGTCACTTCAGCTTTCCCTGCTGATAGAGGGCGCCATGCAGGCAGAACACATGCGGCGCGGCTCCGGCAGCATCAAGTACGCTAAAAAGGCAGCAAAAATCCTGATTGATGACGCACTGAAACCCTGATTCCAGATTGTCATGCTTGCCTATGATAAGGTGGGTAAGGATAATGCCGCTTTAACTCTTTCAAGTATTCCCCATGAACACTCTTATCTGCGGCTCTCTCGCCTTCGACACCATCATGGTGTTTCAGGATCAATTCAAGAACCATCTGCTTCCGGAAAAACTGCATATACTGAGTGTCTGCTTTTTCGTACCTGAAATGCGTCGCGAGTTTGGCGGAACTGCCGGCAATATTGCCTATAACCTGCGTCTGCTGAATGGAAAACCGCTGATCATGGCGACTGCAGGTAACGACTTCGCCAACTATACTGAGTGGCTTAAGCAGAACAAGATCAGCGACCAGCACATCAAGCTGATCCCTGACAGCTATACCGCGCAGGCTTTCATCACTACCGACCTTGATGCCAACCAGATTATCGCTTTTCACCCGGGCGCCATGCAGCAGTCACACCTCAATAGCGTAGCAGAAACCAAGGATGTTTCTTTAGCCATCATCGCTCCCGACGGCCGCGATGGCATGTTCCTGCATGCCAGGGAGTGTGCAGATGCGGGTATTCCATTCCTGTTCGATCCGGGCCAGGGTCTGCCCATGTTCTCAGGTGATGAGCTGCTGGATTTCATCGAAAAAGCTGACTATCTCGCAGTCAACGATTATGAGGCGCAACTATTGCTAGAAAAAACACATCTAACCCTTGAAGCGCTGGCTGCAAAAGTGACCGCGCTGATCATCACCCAAGGCGGCAGTGGCTCGACCATATATGCGGAAGGTCAACGTATCGACGTACCATGCGTTGCTGCAGATACACTGGTCGATCCCACCGGCTGTGGTGATGCCTACCGTGCCGGCCTTCTGTATGGGATTTCCAAAGGCTGGAGTTGGTTACAAAGCGGCAAGCTGGCATCAGTTATGGGAGCCATCAAGATCGCCAGCCGCGGTGGACAGAACCATCAGCCCAGCCAGCAGGAAATCGAAGCCCGTTACGAAAAAGCCTTTAACGATAAAATCAGCTTGGATTAAACAGCACTTCCTAAATAACAGGAGTTTCATGATGCAGATAAGTCGCATATTAGTTTTGATTTCACTCTCATTTTTTCTGGCAGCTTGCGCCGGTTCACAATCCGGTAGCGTTTACAGCCGTGATGATGCCCGCAAGACGCAAACGGTGCGTATGGGCGTTGTAGAAAGCGTGCGACTAGTCAGAATCGAAGGCACCAAGACGCCCATCGGCACCGTTGCCGGCGGCGCAGTCGGTGGTATCGCTGGCAGCACGATAGGACATGGTCGAGGATCAACTGTCGCCGCTGTTGTCGGCGCAGTCGTTGGTGGTCTGGCCGGCGCAGCTGCGGAAGAAGGCATCACCAGAAAAGACGGTCTGGAGATCACAGTCAAACTCGATAACGGCACGCTGCTTGCCGTTGTGCAGGAAGCCGATGAGCAGTTCCATCCGGGTGAGCGTGTACGCCTGGTTGAATCAGGTGGCACAACCCGGGTAACACATTAAAATTTCCACCTCCCCCGCACGGTGACTGTCATTCGCGAACAGTCACCGAAGCTTCAACTTGTTGTAACCATCCTGTCACCAACAATTCGTAAAGTCTTCCTCGTCTAAATTCAGTCAAGGAAGATTAAATGCTAGAACAGCGTATTTCGCCCGACTTGGCGCAGGAGCCAAGTCACCTCAGCTTCAGCTTTGCCCGCAACCCTTCAGAAGTCGCAGAGGCGCAGCGTTTGCGCTACAAGGTATTTGCCGAAGAAATGGGGGCACGTCTGACCAGCCGCGACGGTTATGATCGTGACGGATTTGATGCCTTCTGTGACCACCTGCTGATTCGCGAAAGCAACAGCAACGAGGTAGTTGGCACCTACCGCATCCTCAGTCCAGCCATGGCGAACGAAGCCGGGGATTACTATTCGGCTGGCGAGTTCGACCTCAGTCGGCTGACGCATCTGTTTGACCGCACGGTGGAAGTCGGCCGCGCCTGCGTGCATCCGGATTACCGGAACGGCGGTACCATCAGCCTGCTCTGGGCAGGCCTGGCCAGATACATGCAAATGAATCGCTATGAATACATGATAGGTTGCGGCAGTGTCGGCATGGCGGATGGCGGCCACATGGCGGCCAGCCTCTACCGGCGACTGCAGGATAACCACTTGTCACCTCCGGAATACCGCGTATTTCCGCGCTGCCCGCTGCCACTGGATGGGCTCAACTCATCAGCAGAAGCACCCTGCCCGCCGTTGATTAAAGGCTATCTGCGGCTCGGCGCCTACATCTGCGGCGAACCGGCGTGGGATCCTGATTTCAATACCGCCGACATGCTGATTATGTTACCTTTATCGCGACTCAATCGGCGCTATGCCAGCCATTTCATGAAATAACCTTGCAGAAAAAACACGCCTCCAACCTCACCCAGATGTTCCGTACATGCCGTATGGTGTTGCACACGCTATACGGCGTTTTTGTTGCCAGCATCATTCTGCCCAGACTCGATCCACAACAGCGCAACCGGGCAATCAGCCGCTGGTCAGCCTCACTGCTGGACTTGCTCAACATCAGGGTCGTCGCTGAGGGCGTAGTGCCGCAGCAAGTACTTAGCAACACCATGTTTATCGCTAATCATATTTCCTGGGTGGATATCCACGCGCTGAACAGCATTCACACCAGCAGATTCATCGCCAAGTCTGAAATCAGGCAATGGCCAGTATTCGGCTTTTTCGCCACCAGCGTGAACACCCTGTTCATTGACCGGGAAAAACGCCACGAAGCCGGCAAGATTGTCGACACCACCAGAAAAGCGTTGCAGGCTGGCGACTGCATCTGCTTTTTCCCGGAAGGCACGACCACAGACGGCACCGAGGTCAAACCGTTCAAGGGCAGCCTGCTACAGGCGGCAATAGAGGCGAAATCTGAAGTGCGTCCGTTCAGCATTCACTATCCCGATGTAGAGGAGGGGATCAATACGGAAATGTCCTACTGGGGAGAGATGAGCCTGATCGAATCGATGCGCAACGTCATCCGGCAGAAGCAGGCGACCGTAGTACTAAGGTTTGCCGACCCAATTAATGCAGCCGATTACGATCGCAGAAATTTGGTTTCGATAACCAGAGAGGTCATCGTCAGCAGTTCAAATCTGCAGCGGTGAGTCTTCCGCGGCGCACGGTACCTGATAGATGACCAGGTCTTCCAGCCGCATGGCAGTCAATCTTCCGCCCCACAGGCATCCTGTATCCAGCGCATAAAGATTAGGCCGCTGCTGCAGGCCCAGCGCCGACCAATGACCAAATATTATGGTTGTATCGGCAGATTTTCTGTCCGGCACATCAAACCATGGCAGATAGCCGGCCGGGATATTCGATACCGTGCCGGAGAATTTGAGATTCATCTCGCCCGCCGGCGTGCAGGTACGCATACGCGTCATGACGTTGGTGATCAGGCGCAATCTATCCATGCCCTGCAGCGACTCGCGCCACTGCAACGGCTGATTGCCGTACATCCGGGCAAGGTAGTCACGGTAGCCAGCACCTCTTAACGCCGATTCCACTTCGGCCGCCAATCGCAACGCATCCTCGGCGCTCCAGTGCGGCAACAGGCCGGCATGCACCATGAGAAAGCCTTGTGCCTGATGGACCAGCGGCTGATGCCGCAGCCAGTTCAACAAGCGATCAGCATCGGCCGCGTTCAGTAGTGGCTGCAGCGTATCACTCTTATGCTGCGGCACGTAACCTTCGGCGACCGCAAGCGTATGCAGATCATGGTTGCCCAGCACCATGACCAGCGCCTCCTGATGCTCATAGACCCAGCGCAGCATCTCCAATGAAGCAGCACCACGATTGATGATATCGCCAACTAGCCAGAGACGATCTGATTCAGGCCGAAACCCGATTTTCTTCAGCAGATTCTGAAATGAATGGAAGCAACCCTGAATGTCGCCGATTGCATAGGTTGCCATGACTTATTTAAGAAGAATTACAGCTGGCCAGAACGGCCGACCGGAATTAACAGACCTTAAACTAGAAACTTGCGCCACTCTGATTGGCCATGAAAATCACAGCCTGCGCCACCTCATCATCGCTGAGAGAAGGATTGCCACCTCTGGCTGGCATCATGCGGATACCGTTGATGGCATGCTGAATCACCGTGTCCTTGCCTTGTGCGATACGCGGAGCCCAAGCACCCTTGTCGCCCGGCTTGGGTGCATTCATCAGGCCTGAGCTATGACACATCGCGCATACAGCCTGGTAAGTCTGCTCCCCTGCCTTGCCAATGCTAGCCACTGGCGTCGCTGCAACAGCCGCAGCCTCCGTCAGCTTGGATTCTGTCTTGGCGGCTGGCGCTTCTTCGGCTGCCGCTTCAGCTGGAGCTGCTGAGGCAGCCTCTTCTGCGACTACCGGAGCATCAGTACCTAGCACTGTAAAATTGGCACCGGCTTCATTCGCCATATATGCCACGGCATTTGCCACTTCCACATCACTCAGGTTGGCATTGCCACCACGCGCCGGCATCATGCGGATACCTTCAGTCGCATGCTTGATCAGAGTCTCGTAACCTTGCGCAATACGAGGTGCCCAGGCCCCCTTGTCGCCAAACATCGGTGCACCCATCGCACCACTACCGTGACAAGCCAGACAATTCTGCTGATAGACCACATCACCAGACAGCGTCACCTTGACTGCGTCAACGGACACCACGCCCACCTCAGCAACTGGCGCAATACGTTCTTCAACCTTGGCCTGCGCGACTTCCGGCGCTTCATCCGGGATATGGCTATCGTTGATACCCATCACCAATTTAACAATCAGAAAAATCACCAGAAGCGGTGCCAACAGGCCGCCAACTGTAGCTAGCACAACCTGAGAAACAGTGGTTTTGGGGAAATCGTGGTGCTGGTCACTCATGATAAAAATGCCTAAACGTTTGCGAAACCCTGATTATACTGATAAGGCCGAATAGACAAAAGGACAAGCTAACAAGCGTTTGCTATAATTCGCCGCTACTTCAGTTTATTATGCGCCCGTAGCTCAGTTGGATAGAGTGTTGGTTTCCGAAGCCAAAGGTCACAGGTTCGACTCCTGTCGGGCGCGCCATATCAATGATGAGCCTGTTAATCAATGGCTTGGTCGGCATAATGTTCACAATTTGTTTAAAAGTGGTTACCTGAACCGGCAATTCACATCGTACGCGGCCGTAGAAAGCATCCCTGAGCGTATTCATGAATAAACACTCAGGAGCCGCATGGAGAGCTTGATTCATTCCGAGGCTGGGCAAATTTAAGAAAGCGCTGCTTTAAAACAGCATCTTGCAATACTGCTTATGCTGCACCGCGCTGCGAATCAGCATTATGTGCCCCCATAAACCACCCGGTTGCGGCCGGATTCCTTGGCAGCATACATTCGGGTATCGGCCAGACGCAGCAATTCATCCTTGCTGCTACCGTTGGCAGTAAAAATCACCAATCCCATACTTGTCGTGCAGCGATGCTTGATCATGCGCGCAGGCCTGCCTCCCAACTTGAGCTGGTATGGCGCCGCGATACTTATCCGAATTTTTTCTGCAACCTGCAGGGCATTATGCTGGGCGGCATCATGGGTGGTGCCGAGTTCAACCAGCAGCACGACAAATTCGTCGCCGCCAATACGTGCCACAGTATCGATCTCCCGTACGGAGTCTTTTAAACGCCTTGCCACTTCGACAAGTAGCAGATCGCCAGCTTCATGGCCATGCTCATCGTTGAGTGGTTTGAACTTGTCCAGATCGAGGAGAATCAGCCCACAATAATCACCACTACGCTTACTGGAACTCATGGCCCGATCGAAGCGGTCATGAAGCAGCCTGCGATTGGGCAGGCCAGTCAGTGCGTCATTGAATGCAAATTGGCGCACCTGCTCTTCCATTGATTTGCGCTGCGTGGTATCGGTATGCGTGCCGATCATGCGTTTGGGCTGACCATGCTCATCGCGATTGACGACCATGCCACGACCAAAAATCCAGATATAGTGCCCATTCCTGCAGCGCACCCGGTACTCATGCCGGTAAATCTCGGTCTCGCCCCGAATATGTCTGTTGAGCGCCTCCAAAACCGCATCAATATCTTCTGGATGGATACGACTTTTCCACTCATCCAGCGAATCCCCGATCTCTTGATCCGCATATCCCAGCATGGCCTTCCACTGCTGAGAATAGAAAACCTTGCCACTATTAAGATTCCAGTCCCAAAGACCATTTTCCAATCCCTCGATCGCAAACATCCAGCGAAACTCACTTTCAGTCAGTTCTTCCTCTCGCTCATCAAGCTTGGCGATCAAGGTGTTGAAACTCTCGATCAAGCGCCCGATCTCATCTTGTCGAGAAATCGGCAAGGGTTCCTATTTGGCGTCGGTCTGCATGAAGGCAGTGACTTTTTTCAATGCGTTATCAAGCGGGCTCAATTCACGCCGGGTACCAAGCCAGGTAAATATAGCCGTCAGCAGCCCCAGCAATATCGTCATTTTCAGGATCAGATTCCCGGCTTCTTTGATAGGTGCAAAAGCCTCGAAAACCGGCAAGGAGGCCACGACTGACCAATCAGTGCCAGAAACGTGCCTAGAGGAAACAAACACCTCAACTCCTGCAGGATTTACTTCGACACCAGTAATATCCTCGCCTGCGATAAGCTTTGATGTTAACGGCCTTGAGGGATCGAGGTCTTCCATAACAAACCGCCCACGCGTACTCGTTATAATCATCCGGTTTTTCCGGTCCACCACCAGAAAATAACCGCTCTCTCCATATTTGCTATCTGTAATTTTGTCGAAAAAGTTCTTCATGGAAAGATCGACAGCACCTGCCAGCACTGCAATGACAACACCATCAGCATTTTTGACCGGTACGGCAAATATTATTACGGGATCACCAAGCACCCGGCCCTGCACTGGCTTTCCGATGGCCGGTCGGCCGGTAGAAAGGGCGGCCTGGAAATACTCGCGGTCGCCATATTTGACACCCAGTCGCCTGATATTTTCCGGAACCGTGGCGACTGCGAAGCCATCCCGATTGATGACGTACATTCCAGCATTGAAGAGTTCGCTTTCAATTTCACGTGCTTTTAACAATCGCTGAAGAGCCTGCGGCTCCAACAGCAACTGCGCATCAATTTTTTCGGCAACCGCCTCAAGGGCACGGAGATTAAGCGCGACATGCTCGGCAACATGTATCCCCAACAGGCTGGTCGCAGCTTGTTGTTGCAAACTGATGCCCTCAGTCATTCCGCTTTCGAGCACACGATTGGAAACAACGACAAGCAGCAAAATGAAGCTAATAAAAATCATCAGTGTCGCTATCGTGACTCTTGCGCTGATAGGTAAATGAGATTTAGATTTGAATAGATTATTTATACGCATATTTTTATATTTTTACTCCCATATTAATAACTTACCGCACTATCAGCTTTGCAACAAACAGATATTTTGAGCACGAATACCTGTACTTGCGGGCTGAGCCAGATTTTTGGCATGGCAGTTTACCTAACGCAAGAATCGCAAAATTAGTGGTGGGTGGATGCTGACGTTAGCGCTTCGGGAAGTATTGAGGGCTCTCTGTAAATCACGTAACTGCTGGCTACAAAAAAAGCCCTGAAAAACATTCAGGGCCAATTCGTTTTAATAATCGGCAGCTGCTGCTTTTATCAACGCTGTAAGATGGTCGGGGTGAGAGGATTTGAACCTCCGGCCTCCGCGTCCCGAACGCGGCGCTCTACCAGGCTAAGCTACACCCCGCCTAGTCTCATATTATATCGCTCAGGTAAAGTAGCGGATACCGTAGCGGCGCTACAGCGCGAAATACCAGTAATGATCCACCAGCAGCACGGCAAACAGCAGGCTTAAATAGAGGATGGAATAGCGGAACATGCTGCGCGACAACTCATCCGAGTATTTGCGATACAGTTTGATGGCATAAACCATGAATACCGTATTAAGCACCAGTGACGAAACAAGGTAGATCAGGCCGCTCATACCGTAGCCGTAGGGCATCAGCGCAACGGCAAAAAGAATTACGGTATAAAGCAGGATATGTAGCCTGGTAAATTCCTCACCATGCGTGACCGGCAGCATGGGTATGCCAACCTTGGCATACTCGGCACGTCTGTACAATGCCAAAGCCCAGAAGTGCGGTGGGGTCCAGGCAAAGATGATGAGGAACAGGATCAGTGCTTCCGGGCCGACCACATTGTTGACCGCAGCCCAGCCCAATATTGGCGGCATGGCGCCAGAGGCACCACCAATGACGATATTAAGTGGTGTTGCCGGTTTGAGGAAGATCGTATAAATCACCGCATAACCGAGAAAAGTGGCGAAGGTCAGCCACATGGTCAGCGGATTGACGAGAAAATAGAGTATCAACAGGCCAGCCGCACCCAGTAACGAGGCAAAGATCACGGTTTGCGCGGATGTAACCTGTCCTGTGGGCAAGGGACGGCCACGAGTGCGTGCCATCCTGGCATCTATTTTCTGCTCTATCAGACAGTTGAAAGCGGCAGCGGCGCCGGAGGCCATGCCGATACCCAATGTTGCCGCCAGCAACAAGCTCAGCGGCACCATGTTGGGCGTGGCGAGAAACATGCCGATCATGGCGGTGAAGACGATCAATGCTGTCACCCGGGGCTTGCACAAGGGAAAGAATTTGAGAAATTCATGGCTGACGTGGCCTGTGAATTTTTGCAGTATCGCGATGGTGATAGTCGTCATAACGCCTCCCTATTTTGGCAATTCCGTGATTTTTGAATTCAACACCATGATGGTCATAACCAGTAATGCCGCGACCAGATTGTGTCCAACTGCCAATACCAGCGGCAGGTGAAGCAGCAGGTTGGCAACACCCAAGGCAATCTGCACGACAAGCAATAGCAATAAAAACGCACCACTCTTGCCCATGTGTTCCAGCCGCATCAGACACCATGTCAGCAGACCAAAATAAACCAGCACCACGAGAGCGCCGATGCGATGCGTCCACTGGATAGCGGTCAATGCAGGCAATTCCAGCGGCGTGCCATCTATTGATTCGCCGAGTTCGCGTATCCAGTGAAAAGCATTGGAAAAATCCATTTCGGGCAGCCAGGCACCGTGGCAAGTCGGAAAGTCCGTACAGGCCAGCGCCGCATAATTGGTGCTGGTCCAACCACCCAGCAGAATCTGCGCAAACAGAATGACCACCGCGCCGCGTATCCATAAGCGCAAACCACCAGAACTAATGAATCGCCTTGAAACCACGCCCCAGTGCCGATGCGTGATCCAGGTCAGTAATGCCAGCGTCGCCATGCCTCCCAGCAGATGTGCCGTGACCACTGCGGGCTTAAGCAGCATGGTTACCGTCCACATGCCAAGCATGGCCTGAAAAATCACCAGTCCAAGCAAAAATGTGGGTGTCCAGGCAGAAACCTGAATCAACTTGCGCGCACGCCAGGCCAGCACACAAAGCACCAATATCAGCAGACCCAGGGTGCCTGCCAGATAGCGATGCAGCATTTCCTTCCAGGCTTTGCCGTGATTGAAATCACTATCAGGGAAAGCCCTTTGCGCCTGGTCGATCGCCGCCTCGCTCTCTGGTACGGTCATGGTACCAAAGCAGCCGGGCCAGTCCGGACAACCAAGGCCGGCATCCGACAGCCTGACATAAGCACCGAGCGACACCACACAAACCGCCAGCAACGTGCTGACAAGCGCGAGATGTCTGAACCAGGTGGCCGCGTTACCTATCATCATTCACTACCCTGCCCAGGCATAGGCCAACAATCTGCCCAAGTCCTTGCGTATGTCTTTGGCGGCAATACCGAAGGGGTAACTCATCATCAGATAAGACAGTGGATCGACGAAATAGACGCGCTGTGCAACACCGGCGGTAGCATCTGGCAGATCGAATTGCCTCATCAACGCTGCCAGTTGTGCGGAAGGCTGGTTCAGCACAATCAGGTCAGGATATTTTTGCTTGAGTACGCTGACATCGGCCTCGGTAGTCAGCAAAATGCGCTGAACCCGCGGAATATGTTTATCCATTGATGCATGGATCTGCCGCATATCATGCAATCTTCTGGCGCAAGCTTCATCGCACTGCCCGGCGATATAGACCATGCTCCACTTATCCTTGAACAAGCCAGCGGAAACAGCTTTCGTTTCACTGTCTGTGATACCCGCAGGCAGGACGACAGGTTTGACCGGCATCACCATATTACCGCGGCTGGCACCGGATGGATGCCAATCCAGTTGATGCATGAGGGTGACAAGCAACAACGGTGCAGCAAAGAAAATGAAAAGCAGCAGCAGCATCCATCGACCTTGCGGCTTTTTCGGATGACTAGCACTTTTCAATAAAGGGTTGTCTGTCTGCACGCTACTCATTTTTATGCCGCCTGAAGCTGGTAAAAATCCAAATCAATAATGCAGTTACCGCAAAACCGAACCACTGCAAGGCATAGCCTATGTGCGTCATGATGCGTTCCGCAGGCCTGGGCCATTCCCTCAGATAGCCGCCTGCCGGACTTCCGGCATCAAGCCGAATGACCAGTGGCATAACTTCTATCGGCGCTGATTGTTGATAGCGGACCATATCCATGTTCTGCCAGACGGTTTGCCATGGCGCGCCAACTTCTGTTGCACCCTGCTGCTCCAGGCTGTAAAACTTGTCGGAGGGCAGCCACAGGTGGCCGACAATCTCCAGCTCGCCCGCAGGCGTTTCAAACTCCGGCAACACACTCCTGTCTGCATTGGCCGGCACCCAACCACGATTCACCAGCACATATTTCTCTGATGAACCGATCTGCAGTGGAGTGATGACATGATAACCAGCACGCTCCTGCGCCACCTGGTTATCCAGCAATATCTGGTACTGAGGGCGGTATGTTCCAAGCACTTTTACCTGACGATAACGCCAATCCTGCAAATCCTCGAACTTCAGCGGCAAATCAACCGGTTCCGCCAACAGCGCCTTGTCATACATCTCTTGCAACATCTGCTTCTGTTCAGCCTTGTGGTATTGCCAGAAGCCAAGCTTGATAAAGAGCGGAATGCAAACCAGCATCAACAAGGTTCCGGCCAGGCCAGGACGAAAACGGTAATCTGCTAATCGAAATTGCAAATAACTCATGTGCGTCGCATAATCAAATGACACATACCGGGAAGACTTTCATGCTTATCAAACTCGCTATCGTTTTTGTTCTGATACTGATTGTCGGCAGCTTGTTTTCCGCACTTTTCTTCCTGGCGAAGGATAAAGGCGCTAGTGAGAGAACCGCCAAGGCGCTGACCATTCGAATCACGCTCTCCATCCTGCTGTTCCTTGGCCTCATGCTCGGCTATGCCACCGGCCTGATCGGCCATTACTGATTCAACAGGTTTTCAGAAAAAAGGGCGATGCGCTCGCACCGCCCCTTTTCAAGCTCCCCAGCTTATAACCAATAGACAAAAATAAACAGACCGAGCCATACCACGTCGACAAAGTGCCAGTACCAGGCCACGCCCTCAAAACCGAAGTGGCGCTCCGGCGTGAAGTGGCCTTTCATGCAACGTAGCAGGATGACGATCAGCATGATTGTACCCAGCGTCACGTGGAAACCATGAAAGCCGGTCAACATGAAGAAAGTGCTGCCATAGACCCCTGCTCCCAGGGTCAGGCCTAATTCAGTGTAGGCATGATGATATTCATAGGCCTGACAGAGCAGGAAGGTAATCCCTAACAGGACTGTCAACAGCATGCCAAACACCAGTTGCTTGCGATTGTTCTTGACCAGCCCCCAGTGTGCCCAAGTGATCGTGGCACCGGATGTCAACAGGATCAGCGTATTGATGGCCGGCAGGCCCCAGGCACCCATCGGACTGAAATCAGGGTTCGGTGCATAATTTTCCAGAGCACCGGCTGAGCGGATCACGTCACCGCCGGGCCCGAGTGAAGGCCATGCTTCGGTAAAGTTCTTGTACATGGTGAAGTCGGGATCATAGTTCGCCAGCTCCGGCACGGAAATCATCCGTGTGTAGAACAATGCACCGAAGAAGGCGGCAAAAAAAGCAACCTCCGAACAGATGAAAACGATCATGCCCCAGCGAAAGGATTTATCTTCCCAGTGTTTGTAAGCGCCGCTTTCACTTTCTGCTATGACCTTCCCCATCCAGCGGAAAGTCATGAGGATGATCAGCAGTGCACCACCCAGCATCGCCCATTTTCCTGCATGGAAGTCATTCATGCTGAAAATGAATCCTGCGGCCAGCGTGAATATACCCAGTGACAAGAACACCGGGTAAAGACTCGGGTTGGGTACAAAATAATGATTCCCAGAATGTGTAGCCATGCATTAGCTCCTGTACTTATTTATCTGATTATTATCTTCGCCCAGCTTAAAAGACTGCGCGTTCTCCCTGCTCGGTATTCTTCACTGCACTGAAGAATGCATAGGACAGCGTAATTGCTTCTACCTTTTCCGGCAGATCCGGACTGACATAGAAGCGTAAAGGCATCAGCCTGGTCTCTCCCGGTTGCAGTTCCTGCCGGGTAAAACAGAAACATTCAATTTTCTTCAAATAGGTGTTGGCCGAGCCCGGACTCACACTGGGCACTGCCTGGCCAGCCACTACCTGATTGGTCATGTTCCTGGCCTCGAACAGCACGGTTTCAATCTTGCCCGGCCGCACCATGATGCTGTTCTGCTGCGGATGAAAATTCCAGGACAAACCCGGCATCACACTACTGGTGAACTCGACTTTGACCCAGCGATTCTCATCGATCACCGCTACTGATTGTGCAGCTGTGTTTTCTGTCTTGCCGTTAAGCCCCGTAACAGTGCAAAACACGTCATAGAGTGGAACCAGCGAGACAGCAAACAATATGGAGCCACCGACCAGCCAGAGCAGTTTTAGCCCCAGCCGGCGGTTGGCATCCTGCCTTGCCTCAATGCGTGTCATTGTGCCCATAGCATGTACATCGACCCCAGGTAGACGATTAACGCCAATATCCCAAAAATCAATCCAAGCCTGATACTGCGTTTACGTCTGTTTTTGTCCTGTTCTTTCATAGTGCTTTCTTTAATTGCGTCATATCAGCATGGCATACGGCTCACCTGGGTTACTTGATAACAGGCTGTTCGGTAAAGCTGTGATACGGCGGTGGCGAAGGTAGCGTCCATTCCAGCCCATCTGCACCTTCCCAGACTCTGTCCGTCGCTTTTTTGCCGCCGCGTACACAGCTGACAATATTGTAGATAAACAGCAACTGGGACAGGCCCAGCACCAGCGCAGCCACCGTCGACACCGCATTGAAATCGGCGAACTGCAGTGCATAGTCAGGAATACGGCGCGGCATGCCGGCCAAGCCCAGGAAGAACTGCGGAATAAAGGTCAGGTTGAACGAAATGGCAGTCAGCCAGAAGTGCAGCTTGCCCAGATTTTCGTTGTACATATGACCTGTCATCTTCGGCAGCCAGTAATAGACGCCGGCCATGATACCCATGATGCCACCGGCAAACAGCGTGTAATGGAAGTGCGCCACAACGAAGTAAGTATGGTGGTATTGCGCATCCGCCGCCACATCGGCCAGCACCAATCCGGTCAGACCGCCGATACCGAACAGGATAATCCAGCCGACGGCAAACAGCATCGGCGTTTCAAAGGTCATGGAACCGCGCCACATGGTGGCGATCCAGCAGAAGAAAAGTACGGCGAGCGGCACGGAAATCGCCATGGTGCTGAACATGAAATAGATCAGTGCCGGCACCGGCATCCCTGCGGTGAAGAAATGGTGCGCCCAGACAATCACGGAGAGCACGCCAATACCCCAGAAGGAATAGACCTGAGCCTTATATCCATACATCGGCTTGCGGGCGAATGTCTGCAGGATCTGCGGCATGAAGCCCCAGACCGGCAGCAGTAGAATATAGACCTCGGGGTGGCCAAAGAACCAGAAGAGATGCTGGAACAGAATGGGGTCACCACCACCAGCCGCATTAAAGAAGTGTGTGCCAAAGTGACGGTCGGTCAACAGCATGGTCACTGCGCCGGCCAGCACCGGAATCGTGACAATCAGCAGGATAGCCGTGATGAGCCAGCCCCAGGCGAACATCGGCATCTTCATCAGCGTCATGCCGGGAGCGCGCATATTGAAGATGGTCACGATGACGTTAATGGAACCCATGACCGAGGAAATACCCAAGATATGTATGGCGAAGATGGCGAAATCGACGCCGATACCACCCTGCACCGAGAGCGGCGCATAAAAGGTCCAGCCGGTGGCGATGGCCCCATCGCCTATGCCAAACAAGGCCAGCGTGAACGGTAATGTCAGCAGAATGGCCGCTGGTGGCAGCAGCCAAAAACCCCAGTTGTTAAGCCTCGGCAGTGCCATATCCGGAGCCCCGAGCTGCAGAGGCAACATCCAGTTGGCAAAACCGGTAGCCGCCGGCATCAACGCCGCAAAGATCATGACCAACGCGTGCACACCAATCAACTGATTATAAAACTCGGGCTGCATGAGCTGCATGCCGGGCTGAAAAAGTTCCACACGCACGGCAAGAATCATGAGGCCGCCCACCATGAACATGATGAGAGAAAAGATCAGATACATCGTCCCGATATCTTTGTGATTAGTCGTGGTCAACCAGCGCATGATGCCGGCTGGGTGACCATGATGTTCGTCATGGCCCACAGTGCTTGAATAACTCATTGCTATCTCCTTAACCCCAAAACTTGATCGGTTTTAACGTAATGCCTTGACTTGCGCCGGTTGTAGCGCATCACCTACAGCGTTGCCCAGCGCATTGCGCTCATAGGTCACGACTGCAGCGATATCGATATCGTTAAGCGTGGCTTTCCAGGCCGGCATGACGTTCTTGCCGTTCCAGACACGGTCAAGATGGCTGTCTACCAAAAGTTTGCCATCGGCATCAAAATTCGGCCCTGCCACGATCTTGCTGCCGGTCAGTGGCGGAAATGCTGGCGGCAAGCCCTGGCCATTGGCCTGGTGACAGACGGCGCAATTCTTCTCATAGACCCCTTTGCCATGCGCAATCAGCTCTTCCTTGGTCCACTCTTTGTCGGCACCCGCTGTGGCAGCATCCATTTCACCCTTCTTGGCAACAACCCAGGCCTTGTACTCATCTTCAGACACAGCATCGACAACGATAGGCATAAAGCCATGTCCCTTGCCACAGAGCTCCTTGCACTGCCCTCTGTAAGTTCCGGGCTTCTCTACCTGTATCCAAATCTCGCGCAGAAAGCCGGGAATTGCATCGCGGGCAGAACCGAAAGCCGGCACCCACCAGGTATGGATGACATCATTGGCCGTAATCAGTACGCGCACCTTCTTGTCGACCGGCACGACGAAATGGTTGTCAACTTCGAGCAGATAATTCTCGCCTTTTTCCGCCTGATTGCTGATCTGATCCTGCGGTGTTGTCAGGTTGCTGACGAACTTGATCCCCTCAGCCTCTCCATCCAGATACTCGTATTGCCAGCGCCATTGAGAGCCTGTGACTTTCACCACCATATCCGCGCCCTGCTTGGTATCTTCCATCAACTGGATACTATGAACTGCGGGGATACCCATGAGGATAAAGTCGACATAAAGCAGAATGGCAAATGGCACCAGCGTCCAGGCAATCTGGGACTTGGTGGTCGGTCCGGTAAAATCCGCCGCCTTGTGTCCACGGCTCTTGCGGTGTTTGACTATCGAATAAATCATGATGGCAAGCACCACGATAAACATGATAAAAATCACCAACATGAACTGATTGTGAATCTGAAAAATATCTTTTGCTACAGGTGTGACCGGTTCCGGCAAATTCCACTTGGCCTCCTGCGCAATTGCTGCGAATGAATTGAGCCCCAGGATGAAGAACAAGCCCATTTTTCTTATCAACTGCATCACCATACCCACTCCCAAATCAGGTTTTTAAGTAATAACACCGACACGTTTTTTTAGTTGTTCGGCCAGCAGCAGGCGTTGGTCGTCATTCATGAAATGGCGGCCGAATTCCACTTCTTTACCGTGCGATCGAAAAAACAACAAATGATCGCCACAAGGCAGTTCTCTGACTAAAACACGTGCCCAGTAACGGTTAAAAACTGTCCGGCTGTCATGTTTATAGTTGTGTTTTTCTATTGCGAGATTGTCACCTTCGATCGTAATGCTTTCGTAATCTCCTGCATGGCAGTGGATATAGTAAAAAGCATAAGCAATCGCGAGCACTTCCAGACCGGCAAATGGCAGCACCAGCCAGGCTCCTGCAAAGGAAAAACCAAGACCAATCAGTAGAGAGAATGTAGCGGTGATAGCGACGACAACCATCATGCCCCTTGGTGACAAGGCGCAGTGTGGTCGCACAATGACTTTGTAATCTGTAACAGGTACTGCCACTGCCGTCCTCCTCAACTTCAACCACCTCTTAATGGATAGCTTTTATCAGGAACTGCAACAACAAATAAACCGAGCACAACGAATTACAAACTGAATAACTGGGTGCGACATTTCGTCACACTTTGTTACGATTTTAAAATTAACACAATCGCAAAGCTTGCACAAGCAAGTTGCTTATGCGGCCGGTTAAGGTTGTGATGAGGGGAAGTTGAAGCTGCTTACGGCAGAGAGAAGATGCGTAAGCAGCTGTTTTAAATCATTATTTCATTAAAATTGCATGGCTGGTTTCAGGGCTAATCTCCCATAAAACGGTGAAGGAATCGATCTCAAGGCTGCAAGAACCGGTAATTTAAGCAGTCAAATCACTGCTCCAATTGCCTAAGCCCATTCTTTTCTTTCGGATTGCCCACCCATAGCGGGTGTTCGACAAAATTCTGGCTGACCAGACTTTTGGCAGGTTCAAATCCCTCATAACTCAGCCCAACCAAATCAGACCAGGTGTGAATAAAATGCGCCGTACTATATGGTCTGTTAATCATACCCGTCAGATCGCGGGGTGAAGTTGCTTGCCATTTGGGAGAGATCCAGATGATCATCGGCACCGCATACATGGCAAGCGTAGGACGTGCTTCGTTACGGCCCAGAAAGTTATGGGGTGGTGTGTCGTAGACATCCTCACCATGATCGGCAAAGTACACCATCAGGCTGCGCTCGTCTTTTGCCTGCAGGGTTTGCAGCAAGGTTGAAACAACATAATCGTTATAAAGAACCGCATTATCATAAGCATTGATGGACTCAACCTGAGTATCGCTCATCCCTTCCGGAATACCCGTACGATCATTGAATTTGGCAAATTCCGGCGGGTAACGGAAATCGTATTTCATGTGTGTGCCGAGCAAATGCACCACGATGAATTTGCGGGGAGCAGTATCGCTGAGCACCTCTTTGAATGGGGCAAAAACATTCTCATCATACTCACGCGAATTCTGCGCACGGCTATTGTTCATATAATGCTGCTCATCGGTCTGTTCGGAGAAATTGGTCAGCATGGTGTTGCGCTTGGTAATGGTCTGCTGATTGGTGATCCAGAAGGTTTTGTATCCTGCCTGTTTCATCATGTTCATCAGGGAAGGTTTTTTTAAACTGAGGTCCGGGTTCTCCTGGTCGGCAAAGGTCAACACCTGTTCCAGGGTCTCGATGGTGTACGGTCTTGAAGCAACCACCTGCGTGAATACTGCCAATTGATCCTTCATGGACTCCAGTTTTGGTGATGTCGGCCGGCCATAACCATACAGGCTCAAGTGCTGACGATTGGTCGATTCGCCAATCACCAGCACCAGGGTTGAAGGCATGTCGGCATATTGATCTGTCAGGTTCTTCAATGGTGGCAGATTGCTGTTCTGCTCCAGCAATGCCTGCATATTAGACAGTTGCTCGCGATATTGCAGATAGCCAATCACCATTTGCCAGGGCTCTGCCGGTTCCATGCGCCTTTGTATCTTGTCTACCGTTTCAACCCATGGCTGCTGCTTGATGACCATATCCTTGAAAACAGGGTAAAAGAACAGGAATGTCAGTATCAGCAGACTGCCGACCATCGCGGTTTTTTGCGGCACGGCAAGAGGACGCACGCGACGCCAGAGCCAGATTGCCACGAAAGTATGTGCCGCAAATACAAGCAACATCCACCATTTGAAATATTGCGCGATGTACTCGGAAGACTCTGCCGGGTTGGACTCGAAGATGACGAAAAGTACGCTCTGGGAGAACTCCTGTCCATAGATGCAGAAATAGCCCAGACTGATCAGAGAGGTCGCCCACAATATAAGACCTATCGCTCCTGCAATCAGCCTGGCTCTTTCCGGGAATAGCAATATGGGTGCAAGCCACAGCAGGCTCATATAAACAGCCTGCCTGAAACCGACAAAGATTGTGGCATCAGTTAACTGCAGCAGCAGATGAGTAACACCGGAAAAGTAAAAGAAAAAAAGGTACAAGCTAAATAGATCACGCCAACAAGGTCGTGCAAAAAACTGACGAATCAAAGTAGCTCCCGGACAATAATATTGAAAAAATTAAGGCTAAAAAATTGCTGAAGAATTATATCCGCATATGGTCCATGAATTTGTACTAAGATTCGGCCTGAGTGTACTTATCGAACATTAAGCAAAGCTTAACGGATTGAAGATAGCCAAAGCTGTTTGATTCAGGTGCTTTTGAATTGATTTTGACAGGAACAAAACTAGAAAAAAATGAATGAAACCGGAAAAAACTAGAGCTACTTAGATGGTGCCGGGAGGGGGACTCGAACCCCCACACCTTGCGGCGGCGGATTTTGAGTCCGCTGCGTCTACCAATTCCGCCATCCCGGCATGGGAGGCAGCATTATACAAGCAGTCAGGACTATGCGCACTACAGATTTTGATTTTTATCTCCCCGATGAACTCATCGCCCAGTTCCCCACCCCCGAGCGCAGCGCCAGCAGATTACTGAGGCTGGATGGCAAAAGCGGGCAACTAAGCGACTACGGGTTCCGCAATCTACCCGAATTTCTTCAGCCGAATGATCTGCTGATACTCAACGACACGCGCGTCATCAAGGCCAGGCTTACTGGTGAGAAAGCCAGCGGCGGCAAGATCGAAATCATGGTGGAACGCCTGCTCGATACTCACCGCCTGCTCGCACAGATACGTGCCTCGCGTTCGCCCAAACCTGGCAGTCTGCTCAGGATAGCCGATGCCTTTGACGCTGAGGTCATGACTCGACAGGACGACCTATTCCTGCTGGAAATCCGGGGCCCGACGCCTGCCATTGAACTGATCGACCAGTACGGCAGCCTGCCGTTGCCGCCCTATATCAGCCACAAGGCCGACGGCCACGATGAGGAACGCTACCAGACCGTGTTTGCACGTGAACCGGGGGCAGTGGCGGCACCGACCGCCGGACTACATTTTGACGATGCCATGATGGACAGATTGCAAGCAGCCGGCATCGCGATTGCCTATGTCACGCTACACGTTGGCGCCGGCACTTTCCAGCCGGTGCGCGTGGATAACATTCATGAGCACAAGATGCATAGCGAGTTGTACTCGGTATCCCAGGCTACAGTAGATGCCATCCAGCATGCCCAGGCGAAAGGCGGCAAAGTGACGGCCGTCGGCACGACCGCCTTGCGCGCATTGGAAAGCGCAGCGCGAAGTGGTGAACTGCAGGGCGGCTCCGGCGAGACCGATATCTTCATCACACCGGGCTACCGGTTTCAGGTAGTTGAACGTCTGCTGACCAACTTCCACCTGCCGAAAAGTACGCTGCTCATGCTGGTTTCTGCCTTTGCTGGCACAGAGAACATCAAAAATGCCTATCAGCACGCCATTGAGGCAAAGTATCGTTTTTTCAGTTATGGTGATGCCATGCTGATTGAACGTGCATGAACTCTTTGCCGGAATACGCACTCCACCATCATGCGAACATTGCATCAATTAAATCAAGGTTATCGGTATGCCATTTCTCAAACGCTCCACATTAATTGCAACAGTATCGGCTCTCTCGCTGTTTTCCCAGATTTCCACAGCGGAGGTGCTTTCCGAAGCGGTGCCTGAAATCAAAATTCCGCTGGCGAAAAAACCGACTTCAAGACCGATGACAGTGGCTTATGTGCCCTACCTTAAAAAATATTACATTGCAGACGGCGGTCTGGCAGCGCCACCTGGCGACCCGCTGGGCAGCATGTCTCAATCCGAAGTGCACGTTTATGATGAAAATGGCAAATACCTATCGTCAGCCAAACCAGGCCTCGATAACCGTTCCATTTACTACAACACCAACACACACCAATTGGAATCCGTCACTTACAACATCTCCAGCGAAGCAGGGTTTGGCCCCAATACCGGCATTTTCAGCCTCGTACTCAATGAAGACGGGTCGCTGAAAGGTGATTCCAAAGATATCACCGGGCACAATCCTGCCTTCGGCAGTCCCGCGACTATCCCCAGTTACGATGCCGAAAGGAACGTCTATTACGCCAAGCAAGGCCGGAGCAACCTGGTCAGGATAGTGGAATCACCCAAACGCGAAAAAGCAGGCGAAATCAAACTGGACTTGGACCAGGCGGGCGCCAGATTCGATGAGGTCAGTCATTACTTCACCGCCTATACCGGCGTCAGTGGCGAGGAACTGGCACTACTGGATGTCGACCACAAGGCCGTGCTCATATTCAATCTGGACGGAAAGTTCGTTGCAAAGAGCAGCTTGCCGCCCACCCTCAAACTGCGCTCTCAGAACCACATAAACGGTACCGGTTACAGCAATGGGCTATTCTTTGTCTATTATGAAACCGAAGGCGAGTTCGGCACTTACTACGGATTCAGGATACAGAAATAAAGACCACTCAAATTAAAAAAAGGCGATGCATGCATCGCCTTTTTATTGCTATGGCTAATTCATCCGCCGGAAAGTTTCTTACCGATCCCTTCAGAGACCAGTCCCAGGATTGCACCAACCACCATGGAAACAGGAATCATGACATCCATCATATCTACCACACCACCGTCACTCCCCGCACCAGCGACATCGATACCCACCCATGTTGCGGCGCCAAGGAAAGCGCCAGGGATAAATGCCAGCAGAGAGATTTTAGATTCCACGCAGAAGATGAATGCCACTACGCCGAAGGCCAACGCAAGGGTGAGTACATCACCGCCCATCATCGCTGTGACATATAGTGCAACTGCAGCCCAGAAATTACCCGCCAGATTTGAAGCGACCGCTTTTTGCAGACCATCCATCCCGCCGCCAGCGGCATAGAAAGTCGCCCAAGCGACAATACCAGCCCATGCGATTAATCCGAGATCCGGCATGCTGACAGCAACATAAACCCAAGCTGCAATGAGCACACCAATACTGATTCCTAACGCGACGACTAGATCCATTGTGATTCCTCCCTAAGAATGGTTATCGAACTGCATTAAAATCAACAGCAGCGGGTCGATGCAGGAAGGCTGGTAGATCTTGATGTATAGCTTATGCATTTCCACATCAAGTCCGCTAAACGGATACTAGTCGGATTATTTTTAAATGTAAAACATTTGCACCAAAAAAGTGCAAAGGGATCAGATGCCGAGGGTTGGCGAAGGCTCGTAGTTCCAGTTTTTACGCCACGCACCGAGCACTAGGTTGGGATAATGCGGTTTACCGAGGCTACCGTTATAGCGGCCCAGGGCGCGATATAGATCACCTTTTTCGATGTCGATATAGTGACGCAATATGGTGCAGCCGTAACGCAGATTGAGCCGAAGATGAAACAGATTGTGCTCGGAAGTGCCGATAGCGCGCACCCAGAACGGCATGACCTGCATGAAGCCGCGGGCACCGACCGAGGAGACAGCATATTTCTTGAAGCCGCTTTCGACCTGAATCAGCCCCAGTACCAATTGTGGATCCAAACCGGCACGTGAGGCTTCATAGTGCACGGTCCGTAAAAAGTCTTCGCGCATGGCCTTGTCCGGCATGCGCTTCTGCAAGCGCTTGGACATTTCGCTCAACCAGTGCAGCCCTTCTGATTCATTGGCAAACACCAGCCTGGGCGCTGCCCTGTCGCTGATGGATTTCTGCATCTGCGCCTTGACGCTGTTGGCCAAAGGCTCTTCCCGCTGATTGCCTGCATGGGCAGTCAGCGTCAGCAGAAACGCCAGTGATGCAATCCAGTATTTCAAGTATTCAATCCCAGTTGCTGTTTGATCAGACCAAGCACCTGATCCAGAGGCACGCTCTTCGCCTCGGCATCAGTACGTGCCTGATATTCTACCTCTTGTGTCTTCAGACCGCGATCACCGATGACAATACGATGCGGAATGCCAATCAACTCCATCTCGGCAAACATGACGCCCGGCCGTTCGCCTCGATCATCCAGCAGGACATCAACTCCAGCAGACTTGAGTTGCTGATAGATATCCAGGGCAACGGCTTTCACTGTATCGCTCTTGTCCATACCGATAGGCGCAATTGCCACCTCGAATGGTGCCATGGCCGTCGGGAAAATGATACCCTTTGCATCATTCCCCTGCTCAATCGCAGCACCGACGATACGCGATACGCCGATCCCGTAACAACCCATTTCCATCACCTTGGTCTGGCCATTTTCGTCCAAATAGGTCGCATTCATCGCTTCGGCATATTTGGTGCGCAACTGAAAGATGTGGCCGACTTCGATGCCTCGGCACAGGGAAAGTTTGCCCTTGCCATCCGGCGAAGGGTCGCCCGTTACCACATTGCGAATATCAGCAACCAAAGCCGGCTCCGGCAAGTCACGGCCGAAGTTGACGCCCGCCAGGTGATACTTGGGCTTGTTGGCACCACAGACAAAATCACTCATGGCGGCGACAGTTCTGTCGGCAATCACCTTGACCTGTGTGTCTGCGCCCACCGGTCCGATGAAGCCGGGCGGGCAATCCAGATTGGCGCGTATCTCTTCTTCGGTAGCGAAGCGGAAATCGGCCAAGCCTTCCAGCTTGCCGGTCTTGATCTCGTTCAGACAGTGGTCGCCGCGCAATAGCAACAGGTAAAACTGCTCGCCAGCAACAAGTGCAATCGCCTTAACGGTACGTTGCAGCGGAATACCGAGCAGCAAAGCAACATCTTCACAGGAGGTCTGCCTCGGGGTTTCCACTTCACGCATGGACTCCTGCGCGACCTGACGCGGCACAGTCGGTGCCAAAGCTTCTGCCAATTCAACATTGGCAGCAAAGTTCGAGCTCTCGCAATAAGCCAGTGCATCCTCGCCGGAGTCTGCCAGCACATGGAATTCATGCGATCCTTCGCCACCTATTGCGCCGGTATCCGCGCGCACGGCACGGAACTTCAAGCCTAGGCGATTGAAGATATTGCTGTAGGTCTGATACATCTGCGCGTATGTCTGCTCCAGTGATTCCAGGCTGGTATGGAAAGAATAAGCATCCTTCATGAGGAATTCGCGCGCGCGCATAACGCCGAAGCGCGGACGTATCTCGTCGCGGAATTTGGTCTGTATCTGATAGAAGTTAATTGGCAGCTGCTTGTAGGAACGGATTTCCTTACGTGCAATATCAGTGATGACCTCTTCGTGCGTCGGGCCGAAGCAGAAATCACGCTCATGTCTGTCCTTGATCTTCAGCATCTGCGGACCGAACACCGCCCAGCGGCCGGTTTCCTCCCACAACTCCTTCGGCTGCACTGCGGGCATCTGCAGCTCAAGCGCGCCGGCCTGGTTCATCTCGTCCCGAACGATGGCTTCGACCTTACGCATGACACGCAGGCCAAGCGGCATCCAGCTGTACAAGCCGGCCCCCAGGCGCCTGATCAGGCCTGCTCTCAACATCAGCTTGTGACTGGGCAGCTCGGCCTCGTTCGGGGCCTCTTTCTGGGTGGAGATAAAAAACTGTGATGCGCGCATGAAGTTTCTTTGAAGTGTTCAGAGTAAGAAGCGGATTTTACAGCGAAATGCGGTCAAAGTCAGTCTGCGGGTCATGCTGCTTTAAGAAGACCGCCCAGAGAAAATCAGCGGGCTTGACTGTCTTCCGGTTTCCACCCGGATTTCCAGGTTTCGAGTGGAACGATAGCGGGCGCATGACCATTGTCATAGAACCAGGCATCGACCGCATAATGCTGCTGCGTTTGCCGCTGGCGAATGACGGCAGTGGTATGCGGCCAGCCTTTGAAAAAGAAACCGCGCCGGGAAATATCCGCAATTTCGTGGTACCGGAGCAGACCATGCTGGTCCATGAGCTTGAGGTAAGTGGTGGTGTTGATGGCTTCATCGTTGCAATCCATCTGCCCGGTAGAAGCACTGTTGCCAAAAGTGCCGCCCCGGTCTTGGTCCGTGCCGGTCTTGGCGCCGACTATCTGTTCAAAAACGGCAAGGCTTGCACCGATACAAGCGCGCTCGGCTTCGGCATCAACCGGCTGAGGTTCACACAGGCGCTTCAGTTGCTGCCACTCCTGCGCATCAATTTGCGTTGCACTGATGCGGGCGCAACCACCGGCGTGACAAATATTAAAACCGGAGAGTGTGGGTTGTTGCCCCAGCACGCGATTCATGGCTTCGACATCGGCCTGGACAGGCAGGGCCTGTGTACACAAGGATACCAATAGCACGTTAAATAAGTATCGGCTGGTTCGGTAACTCATTTTCATTATTCTGATTTGCGGGAAAATACTGTTGCAGCAATTGCGAGATACGCTCCACTCCATGCAGCACCCCCGCCTCAAACTCGCCCTGGGCAAACTGCTGTTCCATGTCGCGGCAAATCTGTGCCCAGCCTTCTGCCGATACTCGCTGATTGAAGCCCCGGTCGGCGACGATCTCGACATCATGATCAGCCATCAACAGATAAATCAGTACGCCATTATTCTGCCCGGTATCCCATACGCGCAAAGTAGAAAATACTTCCAGTGCACGCGTCTTGGGCGACAGTCCCATCATCACACCAGAAGGATGCAGCCCTGCCTCAACAACAAAGCATATCTGTCCGGAATGCGAGCGCTCACTAGCCTCAATCGCTCTCTCAATGGACGACATGGCACTCGCACTGAAATAGCGTCGCACCAGCCATGGGCCGCTAAGCAGATGGGCGAAGAATCTCCGGATACCGCCGATCATGTTCCGCATCTCACCATCTCCCTGATGCCCCGCCACCGCCAAAACCACCGCCGCCGCCGGAAAATCCACCTCCCCCGCTGCTTCTCCCGCCTCCACCACCCATGCCGCCAACACCGCCCATACCACCACTCAGCGTGATGATGAAAGCGACCACTGCCAGCACAATGGCGAATATCAGGCCACCACCCAGCGCCCAGACGGCAAAACCGACCACACCGCCCCCTATCACACCGCCAAAGAATCGGCCGAAAATTGCTCGCAGAATTCCACCCACAGCAATCGCACCAAACAGCAGTAGCGGTAGCATGCCCTCAACCGGCGCACTCTTTGTTGCCTTTGCCGGCTCTGGCAAGGGCTCGCCGGCAATCAGCGAAATAAGCTGTTCGACCGCTGCGTTGATACCGCCGTAAAAATCCCCCTGGCGGAAATAAGGCGTCATCATTTCGGCAATCACACGCTTGGCGATAGCATCAGGAATCACACCCTCCAGACCATAGCCGACTTCAATACGCATAGTTCTGTCATCCATCGCCAGCAGAATCAGCAGACCGTCATCGATGCCCTTGCGTCCAAGCTTCCAGCTTTCCGCCACGCGAATCGAATACTGCTCGATGGTTTCCGGTTGGGTAGTCGGAATGATCAGAACGGCGATCTGGCTGCCTTTTTCCTGCTCGAACGTTGCCAGACGGGCTTCGAGTGCTGTCTTCTGCTCTGGATGCAGAACCCCAGCCAGGTCGGTGACGCGCGCGCTCAGAGGTGGCACTTCCACTTCCGCCGGCGCAACCAGCGGAAGCAGAATCAAAAGCAGGCCCGTGATCCAGCGGCGCATCATTCTCAGTCGAACACTACAGCCGGCGGCGTAGACAGGGCTTTTTCATCTTCCACGGTGAAATTCGGTCTGGTTTTCATACCGAATGCCATGGCGGTCAGATTGCTGGGGAAAGAACGCACTGTGATGTTGTATTCCTGCACTGCCTGAATGTATCGGTTGCGCGCCACCGTGATGCGATTCTCGGTGCCTTCCAGCTGCGCCTGCAAGTCGCGGAACAAGCCGTCAGCCTTGAGCTGTGGATAGTTTTCTGCTACCACCAGCAGACGCGAGATGGCTGAAGTCAGCTCACCCTGGGCTGCCTGAAATCTGGCGAAGGCCTGTTCATCGTTCAGCAGTTCCGGTGTCGCCTGTATGCCGCCGACGCGCGCACGGGCATTGGTAACATTCTCCAGCACCTCCTGCTCGTGGGCCGCATAGCCTTTGACCACATTGACCAGATTGGGTACCAGATCGGCACGACGCTGATACTGATTGAGCACTTCCGACCAGGCAGAATTGATCTGCTCGTCCGTGACCTGCAATTTGTTGTAACCGCAACCGGAAAGTGCCAGAGTCAAAAACAACAGAAATACAGTGAGAAATCTACGCATGATCAAATCTCCAGAAATAAATATCGATACCTGCTCTATAAGGCTTTAACGCTTTTTAACATGATGGCTGGCATTCGGACTCTCAAGTCATCCGCTCCGGCAACCATCATCCTACAAACGGTTTGCCAGGAAACTGTTTGCCAAACCAGGCTCAGTTGGCCACCTGTGACTGCAATGTCTGCATGATGCGACGTGCATAACACAGGTCTTCCCAGGCCCTGGCCTTGTCGGCCAGGTTGCGCAACAAATATGCAGGGTGGTAAGTCACGATAACCGGCACGCCATTGTAGCTGTGCAGCTTGCCGCGCAACTCCGCCACGGCTGCATCCGTATTCAACAAAGTCTGTGCCGCAACCCGACCCAGCGCCAGTATCAGTCTGGGTTGCATCAATGCCACCTGCCGTTCGAGAAACGGCTCGCATTGCACGATTTCCCCGCGATGCGGATCACGGCTTTCCGGCGGACGGCATTTCATGATATTGGTGATATAGGTATTCTGCCCGCGCTTGAGCTTGATTGCGGTCAGCATATTGTCCAGCAGTTTGCCGGCCTGACCAATAAATGGCTCACCCTGGCGGTCTTCTTCCACACCCGGCGCCTCGCCGACAAATAGCCATTCAGCATGAGGGTCGCCCACACCAAACACCGTTTGGGTGCGTGTCCCGGAAAGCTCGCAGGCCACACAACTTTTCACACAGCCCTGCAAGGCTTGCCAATCCAGATGCTGGATCTGCTCCTGCCGGTTTTCCTCGAAAACCGCAGACTCGTCCACACTGAGTGGCTCGACAGCACTGATTGACTCGACCACATTGCGCTCCGTCTCCGACACTTCCATCACCTGCTGTGCAGGGCTTGCTCCAGATGGCGCGCTGTTGGCTACAAGCCCGGATTTTGCCACACCGGCATCGCGCAACTTCCATACTGGCAAAAGCTCCAGCTCGCGCAACATGTCATCACGATTCAGGCTCATAGGGCCATCCCCATCAATACGGCGTCTTCACGGCCGTCCTCGGCCGGGTAATAACGCGGGCGTATGGCCATTTCATTAAAGCCTTTTTTCTCATAGAGGCTGATCGCCACCTTGTTGGAGACCCGAACTTCCAGAAACATGTTGAGCGCGCCATGATCACGTGCTTTTTCCATGATGAATGACAACACCATATCACCATAACCTTTGCCCTGAGCGTGTTTGGCAACACTGATATTCAACAGGTGCGCTTCATCCAGCGCCAACATCATGACTACATATGCAATCATCCGCCCGCCCTGCTCAAATACCCAGCAACTGTAGCCGGTATTGAGTGAATCCCGGAAATTTCCGGCCGTCCAGGGAAAAGGATAGATGGTCGGCTCTATGCGCATGACCATCTCCAGATCGGTCATCTGCATGGGCCTGATTTGCACATCCGTTTTCAGTACGGCGTTCAATTCAGCTTCTGCCCGGCTTCACGTTCATACGTCTTCAACGCAACACGGTTACGGATATAGACCGGTGCCGCTTCCGCGGCCGGTAAACCCAGTCCGGCTTCCAGTTGCGGCTGGGCCAGCACCAGCATGGCGCGCGCCTCCGGATACTGTTCCGGCATGGTCTCGCGGATCTGTTCTCCATAACAGCCAAACAGCTCATCGCTATAGGCCGCCCAGCCGTTGCCAACGCCGACCCAGTCGCGGCCTTCAATCGCCGGCAACTGAGTCGGCTTGTAGAGTCCGGGCTGCATGACGGTATGCCAGCCCGCGCCGGCTCGCAGGTAAACTGCGTGATAGACCTCGCCCATACGGGCATCAAGGCAGGCAATCACACGCGAGTGGCCACTCGCTTCCGCCAGTGCCATCAAGGTACTGACACCCAGCACCGGCAGATCGGCGCCAAAGGCCAGGCCCTGCGCCACGCCACAGGCAATGCGCAGTCCGGTAAACGAACCGGGGCCGGCACCATAAACGATGGCCTGCAAATCCTTTATGTCTGCCTGCACTTCATCTAACAGCTCGCGTATGGTCGGCAATACCTGCTGGGAGTGGCTTTGCCCCGCATGAAAATGGCGCGCAAGGACTTGCCCCTTGTACTGGAGGGCTAGGGAGAGAAATTCGGTAGAAGTATCGATTGCGAGCAGGTTCATCAAAACAACTTAATAGATCAAGTCGCCATTTTGCCATATCGATGTAGATACAAGTACTCGACTTGTGCTTTTGAACAGGCAAGCCCGGATTGTCAGAGTCGCTGGAAGGCGATCACATGATCGATTTCCAGACAAATGCCAATCTTTTCGCCCAGCCTGTGATTGTGATGGGACGGCACTAATGAGAGCACCTGCTGACCGGAATCAAGCTTCAGCGTATACAAAATATCGGCGCCCTGAAACGCTTTATGCACGATGGTTGCCTGCAATTTGCTCGCATCATCGTGCACGATATCATCCGGCCGCAACAGGATGTCGACCGTCTGCCCGACCCCGACAGCGTCCGGCAATTCACCATGCAAAACGCCAAGATCTGTCATCATCTGCCCGTGTGCCATGACCTCGCCGCTCAGCAGCACGCCCTTACCGACAAAGTCGGCCACAAAGCGGCTGTTGGGCTTGTGATACAAATTATAGGCGGTATCCCACTGCTGGATCATGCCCTGATGCATGACACCGATCTCATCCGCCATGGCAAAAGCCTCATGCTGGTCATGCGTAACCAGGATGGCCGTCGCATTCTGGCTTTTGAGCACATCACGAATCTCCTGTGTCAGGTATTCGCGCAGGTCGCTGTCCAGATTGGAAAACGGCTCATCCAGCAGCAACAGGTCCGGTCTCGGTGCCAGTGCGCGAGCGACTGCGACACGCTGCTGCTGTCCGCCGGAGAGTTCATGCGGATATTTCTTTGCTGCCTCTGTCAGCCCCACCACTTCCAGCAACTCCATTACGCGGGAGCTGCGCTGCGATTTTTCCATCTGGTGCAGACCAAACGCCACATTCTCGAATACCGTGAGATGGGGAAACAATGCGTAGTCCTGGAACACCATGCCGATACGGCGCTTTTCCGTCGGCAGACTGAAATCAGGCGTAGCTACTGCAGCACCGCTGAGTAGTATCTCACCCGCGCTCAAGCGCTCAAAACCGGCAATCAACCTCAATACCGTAGTTTTTCCGCAGCCGGAGGGTCCCAACAGGCAGCCGATCTCGCCTTTGGCCAATTGCAGCGAGAGATTATGCACCACATGCAGATCACCATAAGATTGACTGACATTTCTCAGTTCCAACAAAGCTTTATTGTTCATTTACATTACCGTGACGGCTTAAAAAGATAATCGGCAACAACCCCACCAGCACAAGCGTCACGGCGGGTAATGCAGCGCGCTCCCACTCGCCTTCCGAGGTCATTTCAAAGATACGTACCGCCAGCGTATCCCAGCCGAAAGGTCGTGTCATCAAGGTGATCGGCATCTCTTTCATGACATCGACAAACACCAGGATCAGTGCCGTCACCATGCCGCTGCGCAGGATAGGCGCATGCACCCGGCGCAGCATGGTCAGATTGCTGACACCCAGTGTGCGCGAAACATCGTCCAGACTCAGTGGCAGGCGTTGCATGGCACTGTCGACCGGATTGAAACCAACAGCCATGAAACGCGCCATATAGGCCACCAGCATGATCAGCAAACTACCCTGTAGCAGCATACCAGCCTCAATCTGCATCAGCGGCTTGATGATATCGAGCAGGGTTCTATCCAGCCAGGCAATGGCCACAAAAACACCAACTGCCAGTACCGTGCCTGGCAAGGCATAACCGATCGTGGCAACACGCACACAGGTTCTGGTCAATGCGTCGGTATTGCGCCGTGCCGCATAGGAAAGCAGCAGGGCCCCCACCACCGTAATGGAAGCCGCAATGGCAGCCAGCATCAAGGTGTGTTGCAAAAAGCCAAGATAGCGGCTGTCAAAATCTTCGGCAAACACACCTGCCGCCCAGATCAGCAGCTGCACCAGTGGAATGATGAAAGCAATGCCGACCACGACAACGGCAAACAGCGTTGCAGACCATGCCATCCAGCCTTTGAGCTTAATGCGCCCGGTCTCCTGATGGCGGCCAGCCTGCGTGTAACGCATGCGGGAGCGTGAAAGCTGCTCCAGTATCAGCAGTACAAAAACAATGATTATCAGCAAAGAAGCCAGCTGTGAGGCGGCGTCCAGCGAGAACATGCCGAACCAGGTCTTGTAAATGGCTGTGGTGAATGTATCGTAGTTGAAAACGGAAACTGTGCCGAAATCCGCCAGCGTTTCCATCAATGCCAGCATCAGGCCGCCAACAATCCAGGGCCGGGCCATGGGCAAGGCCACCCGAAAGAATCCGCTCCGCCGTGAGTGACCCAGGGCCTGCGCCACCTCTAATGCCCGCTTGCCCTGCGTGGCAAAGGCATTACGCGCCAGCAGATAGACATAGGGATACAGCGCCAGGCTCATGACCAGAATCACACCGCCGGTAGAGCGTATGTGTGGAAACCAGTCACTGCTGCCGAACGCTTCGCGCAACCAGGTTTGCAGCGGACCAGTGAAATCGAGCAGGCCGATAAAAACAAAAGCCGTGACATAAGCGGGTATCGCAATTGGCAGCAACAAAGCCCAGTTCAAGAGCCGGCGGCCCGGAAACTGGTAAACCGCCATCAGCCATCCCAGACTAACGCCTAGCAGCAGGGTGCCGAAACCAACCCCGAGCACCAGCCAGAAGGTGTTGATCAGCAGGTCGCCCAGCACGTAATCAAATAAATGCAGCCAGACTTCTTTTTCCGGATGGAAGAAGGATGAAACAACCACCAGCACCGGAATCAATACCAACGTGGCAAATACGAGGGCAACAAGACGCCAGCGATCCTGAAAAATCGCTGGGAAACTCAAAAAAATCGCGCTCAGTTTCGGCGCTTTTGTTATGGGCAACTCTAAAAATCCAATTTTCTTCGCCATGCTGCGTTGCTCACAAAAAATCACTCCTCATATATCAGATATATGCCGCGTCGCAATTTTTGCTCGCGCTTTGCCTAGCTTGGGAATTTGAATTTTCAGATGCGCCCTCATGTAACCGAGTTGAATGGAGGCCATTCAACTCATTTATAACGAGCTCTATCCATCAGCCTGACTGCCGCTTCCTGCAGTTCTCCGGCTTTGGCCACATTGATCAGGTTATGTTTAAACTCACCCCAACTTGCCACTACCGGATCCGGCTTGTAAGCAGGATTGGCTGGATACTCCATGTTAAGGTCGGCAAACATCTTTTGCCCATTGCGACCAGAAAACCATTCCAGTAACTGCACGGCACCCTTTTCGTTCTTGCTGTGCTTGACCACACCGGCACCCGAGACATTCACATGCACGCCGCCATCTTTCTGGTTAGGCCAGAACAGGGCCAGCGGCAGATTGGGCTTCTTCCCCATCAAACGGCCATAGTAATAAGTATTGACGATACCGACATCGCATTGACCAACGGCAATCGCTTCCATCAACTTGGTATCGTCCGGAAACACATCCGTCGCCAGGTTGTCGACCCAACCCTTGACGATACGCTCAGTCTCGGGCTCTCCCTTTTCCGCAATCATCATCGCCACCAGCGACTGGTTATAAACCTTCTTCGAGGTACGCAGGCACAGTCTGTCTTTCCACTTGGCAGTAGCCAGGTCTTCGTAGGTGGACAAATCGGCAGGTTTCACCTTTTTGGTGTTATAGACGATGGTGCGGGCACGGATGGAAAGACCGAACCACTGGTTATCCGGGTCTTTCAGGTGAGCAGGGATATTGGCATCCAGCACCCTGGACTGTACCGGCTTCAGCAACCCGGCTTGGGCGGCCTGCCAAAGATTGCCGGCATCCACCGTCAGCAGCACGTCTGCTGGCGTATTGGCGCCCTCCGCACGCAGGCGCTCCATTAGCGGACCTTCCTTGTCCGTAATGAAATTCACCGGCACTCCGGTCTCTTTGGTGAAGGCATCGAACATCGGCTTGATCAGTTGTTCTGCACGTGCTGAATAGACCACGACCTCATCCGCAGCCTGACTGGCAGATATAGTCATCACACTGAACAGCAGTGCAGAAAGAATACGAGTAAACATGGTGAGTCCTGAATGAAGAATATAGGGGAAAATTACGACTAATCTTATCAAGAATAGTTCTTATTCGCAAGAAAAGAATGCCGCCACATCGTCTACATTTCGTGTCCGTCTGAATGGCGGCAAACTCTGCCAAACTCTCCTGCCATAGGGCTTGCTGATCAGCCGCGGATCGCAGATCACCAGCACGCCACGGTCAGTCTCATCGCGGATCAACCGGCCGGCCCCCTGCTTCAGCGTGATAACGGCATAAGGCAGCTGATATTCCATGAAGGCATTTTTGCCCTCGCTATTCATCTTGTCGATACGCGCGGCCAGCACCGGATCATCCGGTGGTGCGAACGGCAACTTGTCGATAATAACGGCAGACAAGGCCTCGCCCCGCACATCCACGCCTTCCCAGAAACTCTGCGAGCCCACCAGCACGGCATTGCCCAGCTTGCGGAAGCGTTCCAGCAACTCGGTGCGCGAGCTCTCACCCTGAATCAGTAGCGGATATTCCATGCCGTTACTGGAAAAGGCATCCTTCAGCAGCGCATGCACCTCACGCATCGCGCGCAGGCTGGTGCACAAGACAAAAGCCCGGCCCTGGCTAGCCTGAATCACCGGCAGCGCAGTAGCAGCGACAGCCGCCGTATAAGCACCGCTGTTAGGCTCCGGCATGTCCTGTGGCACATAAAGCAAGGCCTGCTGGTCATAATCGAACGGACTGCTCCAATAACCGGTGGTAGCCTGTTCCAGACCCATCTGCGCCAGGTAATGGCTGAAATCGTTGCGCACCGCCAGTGTAGCGGAGGTAAAAATCCATGACCGCGGCTGCGCGTTGAGCTGTTTGCCGAAGCCTTCCGCTACTGACAGCGGTGTAGCGTGCAACTGCACGGATTGCGTGAACACCTCCACCCAGCGCACCAGGTTGGCATCTTCTGCCGTGCGCCAACGCTGCAATTGCACGATCAAGGCCAGACTGCGCTCATAACAATTCTCCAGTGCGGGGTCGCGCTCGGCCTGGGTTTCGAGCACCGCACTCAGGGTTTTCAGTTTCTCTTGCACCGTGTCGTAGGCGCTATCGAAATTCTTCAGCGCCAGCGCCTTCTGCACCGGCATGCGTGCGCCTTCGTAGGCGAAGATCAAACGAAAATCACGCAGCGCCTTTTCCAGCGCTGCCGTCGCCTCAGGCAAAGCAAGGCAATCCTTCGCTGTGGTAATGAATTCGGCATGCGCATCACGCGCCAGCTCCATGAGCTGACTGGTGGAAACATCCTCGCCGAAGAACAGTCCGGCCACTTCCGGCAGCTGGTGCGCCTCATCGAAGATCACCGTATTGGCCGAAGGCAGCAGCTCGGCCACACCCTCATCACGCAGCATCACATCGGCAAAGAACAGATGATGGTTCACCACCACCACGTCCGCCGCCAGCGCCCGCTTACGCGCCTCCATGACAAAGCAATCCTTGTAATAGGCACATTCCTGCCCCATGCAATTATCACGGGTAGAAGTTACTGCAGGCCATATCGTCGCGCTCTCCGGCACATCGGTCAGCTCCGCCTTGTCGCCGCTGCTGCTGTTCTCCGCGAACGCACGGATCTTGTGCACATAGTTCGCATCCTCGCGCGAGACGAAACGGCCTTCGTTGACCGCACGTTCAAGGTGGAAATGGCAGACGTAATTGGCCCGCCCCTTCAACATGGAAACCGTCACCGGCACCTTCAGCGCGTCGCGGACGGCCGGCAGGTCGCGGTTGAACAACTGATCCTGCAACGTCTTGGTGCCGGTGGAAATGATTACCTTGCCGCCGGAAAGCAGCGCCGGCACCAGGTAGGCAAAGGTTTTGCCGGTGCCGGTTCCCGCCTCGGCCACCAGTTGGCCGCCCTGCTTGATTGCGCCTGCAATAGCTTGCGCCATCTCCAGTTGCTGCTGGCGCAGACGGTAACCGGGAATGGTTTCGGCGAGAGGCCCTTGCGAGGAAAAAACGTGCTCAAGATCAGACATAGACTGAATTATAGAGGGTTAGCCGCTGACTCACCGGCGAATATTAGTATCGCAACTAAAGTCATTTCATAGCTTGGCTTAAATTTCAGGATATTGTGATAGGGTTGCTGATGAATATATTGGCAATTGCTAAAATGCCCATGTAGACAATTTCTTAACTATGGCTTTAACTATATCTATGTGCATCTGGCACAAAGCAAGATTGCTAAAGTACGCAATCATGTCATCCAGAACGTTCTATGGGAGATCACATGCAAAAACGATGTAATGCATTCGGGATTATCGGGTGCATTCTATTTCTAGGCAGCCTGATATTATCGACCACTGCGTATAGTGAAGAATATTATTCCTATTGCATGGTATTCGAGACTAACAAGAAACAATTGTATTTCTACTCCGACATCCTCGTTTCAGACGTGAGGATGGAACGCCATGAACTCATGAAAGCCTTCACGCGGGAAAACGAGTATCGAGCAAGGCGTGACTTCCCTAATACTCAATGGTATGTCTATTGTAGATCAGATGCCTCATTGAGGAATGTACAAAAAGAATACCATCAAACCCTTGAAGAGTTCTCGCATGCCGGTCTCAAATATCCCTTTACTCGCCCACCGGTTCCCTCCAAACCCATGGTCTATAACGTATCGCCTGTTCCGGCCATCATCTTCGAGGAGACAAAGCCTGTCACGCCCACTCCAGAACAGCTCGCAGAAAAAGTAGCAATGGAGCGAGAAGCAGCTGCCAAAAAAGCACGCATGGCTGCTGCCAGCGCACGCAACGATGCCAAGATACAAGCAGCCATCGCGGAACAGCTGCGGCTGCGTAAGTTGCAGGGGGCCAGACAATGATTCCGCGCATCTCCACATGGATCGCGATCTGCTCAGGATTGATATTCAGCAACGGCCTGTACGCGCAGGAAACACCGACAATCGCGTTTGATCAATCGGTATCCGGGTCCGCATCGAGTAAAGGTGGTGATCTTTACCAGTTCATCGGCCTGTCGGGAACACAAATTCAAGCAAAACTCAGCCTGCCCGGCTCCGGATTTCTCACTCTTTATTCCCCGGATGGCGAAGAACTGATCCGCGTCGAAGGGAAATCCAACATCGAATTGAAAACGCGTTTGAACGAAGATGCGATGTACTTTATCGGAGTAATTCGCACGCAAGCCGGAGCTGCTTACTCCCTGACCCTAAAAGGTCTGATGAGCTATCCAGTTACGCCAACACCCGCAGAGGAATCAACCGCCGCACCTGCAGTCCCAGCAGCAGATCCTGCTGTCTGGGGACTGTACGCACAGCTGCTTGGTCAGCATAGACAAGCCAAAGGTGGATACAAGCTGCATTGGCGTTGGGAAACACCACAGCAAGTGTTAGTCGAAGAGTGGTTAAATCCCGCAACCGGCAAGGTGGCGCATACCCATACACTGCACCCCGGCGCAGCTCCGGGCTCGCTCGAACTGGACGCTTCCTATCTTGGTGGAGACAGGTCAGGCAAGATCACGGCAGACGGATCGGTCGAGTTTCTGGGAAAAGGATTTTTCAAGCATAATTATCGGACCCAACTCGCACCCAATGGAGATTTTGAGATGCTGACACTCCAGATTCTGGATGGCGTCGCAAAGGTAACGGGGGCGCAGCGCTTCAGTGTTTTAGACCACTGACGAGTCACAGGGATCAGGTCTTGAAATCCAGCTTTTTGCATTTTAGACTACCTTCAGTATCGGGTTTTTATGAACTGAGTTTTCCAGCAGAGTGTATCCCTTAACTTCACACGGCGATGGTCGTAAAGATGTTTACCTTTCTGTCACTGACCGGGGGTTGTAGCTGTAAGTATTTACAGTTTTTTGCGGTCATTTTAACTGGATGCCATGTCTGATGCCTGATGCGTAATCATCACCATGTGATGATTCAGACACCAGACACTAATTATCCAAAGGCATGCGCCAGTTGAATGGCGTATTTACCCAAAACGTTAGATTTTGTTTGTCCCTGCAAAATTCTAGCTTTTATTCACTAGGGACTATGGGAGAATTATCATGAATAAATTGTTTAAAGCCGTGTTGCTGTTATCTTTCCTATCAATTGGGCCTTTCTCTACTGCACACGCGGCGGAAGAGAAAAAAACTGACGACTACATGCCAAGTCTGATTACTAAAACGCCCCTTGAAGGGCGTATACTTGCTATTAAAATGGTAAGAAAAACCATAGGAACCATTCAACGGAATCCGGAAATCAAGCAAGCCGTTAGAGAAAAGTACCAAGATGATCCTCAGTTATTAATGTATGCAACGGAGCTGGTTGCGATCGAGTTTCAAACCATTGCCATTGCAAATAACTATTGGCGTTGAATCTAGCAATACAATTCAACCCGGTAATTTAAAGCGTCGCCTCTCTGTTGTTTTGCCTTAAACTGCCGGTTAATTGCAGCATTAGACTCCACAAGGAGAAGGCTATGGATATCTCCATCAAGCGCGTGTACGAACCAGCTGCCAAGTCGGATGGAAAACGGGTCCTGGTAGATCGGATATGGCCTAGAGGCTTGACAAAAGCCGAGGCAAAAGTTGATTTATGGCTCAAGGAAGTCGCACCATCCACTGAACTGAGGAAATCGTTCGGCCACGACCCTGAAAAGTGGATAGACTTCCAAAAAAAGTATAAGGAAGAGCTCAAGGAGAATCCCGCTCTTGCCGAGTTAAAGGCTGTTGCAAAGGACGGCACGATTACCTTGATCTTCGCGGCTAAAGATGAAGATCACAACAATGCCGTAGTGCTGAAACAAATCTTGTCGCAAAGCGCCTAATAATTCATTCAAGCCGTGATTCGCAGAATGCCCTGATCGTTTTTTGTGATGCGCAATGATCTGGCTTGTTACCCAACCAGATCAGACTTGCATACCAGAAATGCACCAACAGCGCACAAAACCACTGATAGCCACTTCCATCCTGCTGCTGGCGATTCTGGCAATATCCGGAATCCATCCCTATGACCGTCCGACCTGGCTACTCGAAGTTGGACCCGTCATCATCGCGCTGCCTATTCTCTGGTTCAGCTACCGGCAATTTCCGCTCACCACACTGCTCTATATCTGCATCTTTGCACATGCCCTGGTGCTGATACTGGGCGGCACCTATACTTATGCGCGTGTGCCGCTGGGTTTCGAGATAGCGCAGATGTTCGGTCTGGAACGCAATCCCTATGACAAGATCGGCCACTTTTTCCAGGGCCTCGTACCCGCACTGGTGGCACGCGAAATATTGATACGCGGTCTATACGTGCGCGGCCAGAAAATGCTGATATTCATCGTGTTATGCATCGTACTTGCCGTGAGTGCGAGCTATGAACTGATCGAGTGGCTGGCAGCACTGATGCTTGGCGGTGGTTCGGTAGAGTTTCTCGGTACCCAGGGCGACCCCTGGGATGCGCAATCCGACATGGCCTATGCGCTGATCGGCGGCATCGCCGGCCTGCTGCTGTTTTCACGCATGCAGGACCGGCAGATTCGACAATTGTAAAATACTGATTCAGTCAAAACTCACATCAGCTTGACGGAAGTTTTTCTTCCCGATCTGAACACAAAGGAACACCCGCCATGCGCGTTGCCGTATTCAGTAGCAAATCCTACGACCGGCAGTTTCTGGAAGCCGCCAATGGTGGCAAGCACCAGTTCATGTATCTGGAGCCACGGCTGGACGCTTCGACGGCCATTGCTGCAGATGGCGCAGCCGCGGTTTGTGCATTCGTCAATGATCACCTGGACGCCGAAGTACTGGCCATATTGGCGCGGCAGAGCGTGAAACTGGTAGCGCTACGCTGCGCAGGTTTCAACAATGTCGATCTGCTGGCGGCAAAGGAGCTCGGCATCGAGATTGCACGCGTGCCGGAATACTCCCCTTACTCGGTGGCAGAACATGCAGTGGCCATGATGCTGACATTGAACCGCAAGATACACCGAGCCAGCGCCCGCGTGCGCGAAGGCAATTTCGCACTGGAAGGTTTGCTCGGCTTCGACTTTCACGGCAAAACCGTGGGAGTGGTCGGCACCGGCAAGATCGGCCTCTGCTTCATTCGCATCATGGTGGGTTTTGGTTGCAAGGTGCTGGCCTTTGACCCCTACCCCAATCCGGAATGTGTGGCCGCAGGCGCACAGTATGTCGAGTTGGCTGAACTGCTACAGCAGAGCGATATTGTCAGCCTGCATTGCCCGCTGACACCGCAAACCCATCATCTGATCAACGAGCAGGCGATTGCGACCATGAAGCGTGGCGCCATGCTGATCAACATCAGCCGTGGCGGCATCATCGATACGCGTGCCGTGATACACGGCCTCAAATCCGGCATCATTGGCAGTCTGGGCCTGGATGTTTACGAAGAGGAAGACAACCTGTTCTTCCGCGATCTCTCCAACTCGATGATTCATGACGATGTCTTCGCACGCCTGCTGACTTTCCCCAATGTCGTCGTTACGGGCCATCAGGCTTTTTTCACGCAGGAAGCGCTGACCGAGATTGCCAGAATCACGATAGAGAATCTTTCCAGCTTTGAGCAGAACGGCAAGGCGGCGCATCCGGTATCGATTGAGCGCATTGCCTGAGCAAGATGAAGGAACCTTCAGTCGCCCGGATTGAGGCTTGCCGGGGCTAATCGCGGCCGGAACGCCAGACCGAGATCATGAGCATGATACCGATCAAGAAGGCAAGGAAGAATCCGGCAAATCCGAAGGCAGGCAAACCAAAAATGGTCGGGCCGCCTTCCACCGTCATGACAATCGATGAGCCGATAATCAAGGCAGCAGCAATAAGTGCCATGGTCAGCCGGTTGGTACTGTGATCCAGCTGATGGCCAAAGTGATCCAGCCGTTTCAGATCCAGATTCAGCTTGAGCCGGCCACGTGCGGCCTCGCGTAGCACCTGCGAGACATCTCCCGGCAATCCGGTGAGCGCCTCTGCCAAACGACCAAGACCACGTTTTCCGCGCTTCAATAGATTGGCCGGCATGTAGCGGTCGACAATGACTTTCTTCACGAAGGGCGTCAGGTGATTGACGATCTGGAAATCCGGATCCAGTTGCCGACCGAGCCCTTCCAGTGTAATCAGGGCCTTGAACAGCATGGTGAGATCCGGTGGAACAGCCAGACGATTCTCGCGCATGATCGTGGTCAGATCGTTCAACAAACTGCTGAAACGCACATGCTTGAGCGGCGCGTTATCGTAATTGGAAATAAACTCTTCGATATCAGCACTGAGTTTCGCATCGTCGATTTCCGCACCTTCAGCCCAGATAATCAATATATCGCGCAAGGTATCGATATCGCGCGATACCAGCGCTGCGAGCAAGTCGGCGATCTCATCGCGACGGTCGAGACTGATACGGCCCACCATGCCGCAATCAATGATGGCCAAACGGTTTTCAGCCAAATAGAAAACATTGCCCGGGTGCGGATCTGCATGAAAGAACCCATCCATCAGCACCATCTTCAGCACAGCGTTGGCCCCACGCTCTCCCAGCAGTTTCAGATCAAGACCTTGATGTCTGGCGGTTTCCAGGTCGTTGCCCGAGACGCCATCGATATAGCTCATCACCAGCAGGCTTTCACAGGTGTAATCCCAGTAAATTTCGGCAAATTCAATGAATTCATCATCTGCGAAGTTGCGGGCAAAGCGTTCTGTATTCCGCCCTTCCAGCGCGAAATCGAGCTCACGCTCCAGTGACTTGGAAAACTGGCTGATGATTTCGCCGGGTCTGAAGCGCCGGACTTCTTCAAATTCCGATTCAACCAGTCGCCCGAGATGCGACAACAGTCTAAGGTCCGCTTCAATCCGCTCCCTGACATGTGGCCGGCGAATTTTCAGCACCACTGGCGTGCCGTCCTGCAATTTGGCCAGATGCACCTGGGCAATCGACGCCCCGGCAATCGGCTCCTTCTGCAAATCCCTGAAGACCTCAAAGGGTGACTTGCCCAGCGCCTGTTGCAGCTCCGGTAGCAACTCCTCAAATGGCACCGCGGGCACCCTGTCCTGCAGCTTGGAAAACTCGGCGATCCAGTTTGGTGGAAAAATGTCCGGCCTTGTTGCCAGCACTTGCCCCAGCTTGACGAAAGTCGGTCCAAGTTCGTGGATGGCCAGACGCGCACGCACTTCCATCGGCAGTTGCAGTATGTCATCGGAAACATCGGAATTAATCCAATTGCCGATACGACCGATCACACTCCGTTTGCCCAGCTTTTTGGCAATATCCCCCCAGCCGTAACGCATCAATATGCCGGCAATGGAACGAATACGGCGGAAGTCACGCATGACAGAGATAGTTTGACGAATCATGTTTTTTTAGTTATTCACTTTAATGAATTAATCCGGGGAATGACTGTGTTATTTGGATCGGATAGCCTGGGCCTTTTGTTCGACACGCTGAGCCAGCCTGTAAAGTTTTCTGCTCGTCAGCAAGCCGAGTTCGGCACCGATTTCACGCATGGTGCTGCGCACCTTGGACTTCGAATCTTTCGCCGATAGCCGCATACGCTGACGAAACCCCTGCACAATGAGCTTCAGACGCTGGCGTGCAGCCATGTTGGACGCTCGCGCATGATCGCCATAAGTCTCCAGCATGGGCTGCTTGTCTGCCCTGGAACTGGATCCGGGCAGGTTGGCCTCATTGGCGGCCCCGGCTGCACTGGCTTGAAGTTGATACATGCCCACACGCTTACGATTAGTCATGGTCCCATCCCTAGGCTTAGGTTGCGGTCACGCCACATTATGGCCAACACATTCTACACTAACAATTTTTACTGGCGTTTGGATCTCTAAAACACCAAACTCAACTTTTAACTATTTACAAGCATCGCCATTCGCCTCTAAAATCTGTCGATGCGAATTATCCCGGCATTATTTACGGCATTATTCCTTCTTGGCGCTACACCGGCGGCGGCTAACGATGTGTCCAAGTCCTTGCAGTCAGGCAAACCACCATCCGGGCAGTCGCAGAAAACCCTGCAGCAAGCAAGCAAGCAGCAAGAACCGGGCAATCTTCATTCTGGCTGGCACCGCATGGTGCATGAAGTGATTTTTAACGCGCTGAGCTTGACCGGTATCAAGTACCGTTACGGGGGCGCGTCACCGGATACCGGTTTCGATTGCAGTGGATTTGTACGCTACGTATTCAGCGAGGCTGCCAATATAGCGCTACCGCACAATGCCCGAGCCATCAGCCAGATCGGCAAAATCATCTCGCCCGACCAGTTACAGCCAGGCGATCTGGTTTTCTACAACACCATGAAAAGCTCGTTTTCACATGTAGGCATATATTTAGGCAACAACAGATTCATTCATGCACCAAGTTCGGGGGGCGGCATTCATGTCGCACAAATGGATGATGCATACTGGTCAAAGCGTTTTGATGGCGCACGTCGCGTCATGGGTACGGACTGAGACAGCCCACAACACGAATCTATCTGGCAACCTGAATCCTGGCTGACGGGCCATCCCAGTAAAAATCATTCAAAACGGCAAACTGTCGCGCCATGCTACTTGCTATTTGTCTGGCCGCATGATTAGCCGTTAAACTTTGCCACATCACCCGGTTTGCGCAACATCTTGTCAACTTCGCCCAGGTGCAGCTCTTCCGTGTAGATCATCTCACGCGCATATTCCTCAAGCATGACGGAGCTGCCTTCCACCAGTTTCAGCAGTTTCTTGTAGACGTTCAGCGCTGCTGTTTCATGCTCCAGAGATTCACGCAGAATGTCGCCGACATCATGATTATGGGTTTCCAGTAGTGTCCCAATCGCAAGTGAAGGATGACCGCCAAGATGGGTAATCAACTCTCCAGCCTTATTGGCATGATCAAGTGACTCTGTCGCCTGGCTGCGCAGCCAGGAAACGATCGGAATACGGTTATAGCCATAAATCATGAGGGCATAGTGGGTGTATCGCACAACGCCGGCCAATTCCATCTCCAATATCGTGTTCAGGACTTTGACTACCGGTGTATTGCTTACTGCTTCTACTTTTTTGTCCTTGGCCATGAATCTTCTCCTTTTATGGTTAATAGCCTTGTTAGTGTAGACCACTTATTCAGCGTGTGGGACTGTGAATAGCTCATATTTTCTGTCGCTTGAAGGTTTGATTCAAACCTCCTCCTCTCAACGGATGGCCACATTCTGACGGTCAAACAGACTGCCCTGAACGCAGTCCACGCCGAGTCGCTTTGCCCACTCGAACTGCTGACAGTCGGAAACGCCGGACATGATCGTCTGCACACCGATCCTTCTCGCTACGCTGACCAGCCAATCCACTGTTGCCTCTGCGGCGGATTCATTCAGGCGCTGCAGCTCCATGCCATTGAACTTGATGATACTCGCATCCAGAAACGCACTCAGCGAAAACATGCCCCGACGCACACCCGCACCTTCCATTGCGACAGCGATTCCATTTTGCTGCAACAACTCAATGACGTGCTGAGACCAGTAAGCATCAGCAGTATGATGATTTTCGACAAGATTGATGACCAGCTCCCGTTCCGACCACGAATGTAGCTTGAACAAGTCAATGAATGGATTACTGTTACTTTGATCCGCCTCTATAAAGCTGTCGATACCCAGGTCCAGTATCAGCCAGTTGACAGCATGCTGTCCGAACGGGAAGCAATCGATTTGCAATCTTTTCATCTGCAATTCGGTATAGAACAGAAGCAAAGGGTTCTGCTGCAAGTGCGCGAACATCCGGCCGGTATCCAGCAGACGCATGTCCTTTGTCCAGAATCTGGCTGCCGCCTGATAGCCCGCCACATCCCCCGCCTGCACTGAAACTACAGGCTGATACTCAACACCAAAATGCTGCCCGATCAAGGTATCCAGCATCTCCGCAGGCGACAGGCTTTGCGGAGAACCCAGATCTTCCATGCATATTGCGGATAACTCTGCGTGACTGAACGCATTCATTTCCAGCACCTCAAAAATAACAATCAATAACTAATTCTAAATGAGAATCATTATCAATAAAAGAGGTAATATGGACTATTTATCTGTTACGAGGTTTTATCGCTGTGGCCCAATGGTCGCTCCGGGTCTATCCGGTCTCTCACCAGCTGCTTGATTTCCTTGGCTTCCGGGAAACGCTGCGCTTCCTTGCGTGAAAAAATCAGCGTCTGATCAAGCCATAATTCAAAAATTCCGCCACTGCCCGGCACCAGACTGACACGCTCAATATCGCCTTCAAACGTAGTTAACAGCTCTTGCGCCATCCATGCTGCACGCAAGAGCCAGCGGCACTGGGTACAATACCTGATTTCGATTTGATGAGATTGCATGAACTACCCTTAAAAAAACCCGTCTGATTAGTGCTTTGATAATACATAGTGCGAGTATGTTCGATGAATCAACCTCAAGGCACTATGCAAGACACCTTTAAATAGCGGAAAATAAACCCGATTAATTAATGATGTACTCTTACGATATATTACTCCACCAAGGAAATGCTCTACATGCGTGCAAAATTTGAAAAATTCGGCTTGATCGCCATCGGTGCCGTTCTGGGTCTGATGTTGAGTCTCAATTATTCTGCACTGGCAGAAAAAAGCCCCAACGCACAATTGCCACTCGATGATTTGCGTGCATTTGCTGAAGTGTTTGGCAAGATCAAGGATGATTATGTCGATACTGTAGAAGACAAGAAACTGATCAGCGAAGCCATTAATGGCATGTTGACCGGTCTCGACCCGCACTCCAGCTACCTGGATGCCGATGCATTCAAGGATCTGCAGGCCGGCACGCAAGGTGAGTTTGGTGGCTTGGGCATAGAAGTCGGGATGGAAGACGGTTTCGTCAAGGTCGTCTCACCGATTGAAGACACGCCTGCTTACCATGCAGGTATTAAGAGTGGCGATCTGATTATCAAACTGGACGACACCCAAGTCAAAGGCATGTCGTTGAATGATGCGGTCAAACGCATGCGCGGCAAACCAGACACCCCTATTGTTCTGACCGTGTTACGCAAGAGCGTAGCCAAGCCATTAGAAATCAAAATCGTCCGCGCGATTATCAAGACCAAGAGTGTCAAGCCGAAAATGGTTGAGCCCGGTTATGCTTTCGTCCGCGTCACTCAGTTCCAGGAGCACACAGGTGAAGATCTGGCCAAAGCCCTGAAAGCACTGAGCGAAGAAAACAAAGGACCGCTCAAAGGCCTGGTGCTTGACATGAGAAACAACCCAGGCGGTTTGCTGAATGGCGCGGTGGGTGTCTCAGCCGCTTTCCTGCCCAAAGGTGAATTGGTGGTCTACACGGAAGGCCGCGCTGAGGACGCCAAGATGCGCCTAACGGCGAATGCTGAACATTATGTCCGCGGTGGCCCTAAAGCTGATTATTTGCGCGACCTGCCTGCAGACTTCAAAACCGTCCCCATGGTCGTACTGGTCAATGGCGGCTCCGCTTCGGCTTCAGAAATTGTTGCAGGCGCCCTGCAAGATCATCGGCGCGCCATCGTGATGGGTACGCAGACTTTTGGCAAGGGCTCGGTCCAGACCATATTGCCGATGAACAACGGTACTGCAATCAAGCTGACAACCGCCCGCTACTTCACGCCGGAAGGCCGCTCAATCCAGGCTAAAGGCATAGTGCCGGATATCCAGGTCGAAGAAGCCCAGCTCAGCGCCAGAAGTCAGGGTAGCAACCTGCGTGAGGCTGACTTGACACGTCACTTGGCTAATCCTAATGGCGAAGAAGAAACACCGAGCAAGAAGCCAGACGAAGAACCTGCAAAAGTAATTTCTCCGCCAGCGGATGGAGAAATTACTGCGCCTGCAGAGTTTGGCTCCGAAAATGATTACCAACTGCAGCAGGCACTCAACGTGCTTAAAGGTCTGCAGATTCTGGGCAAAAAATAATTCCGGCTGTAACTGATCAAGCCGCCGTAAAAATTAACGGCGGCTTTTTTTCGGGAGAAATTCCCGGACTTGTGCAACAATGCGGCCATTCTGTATTAAACAGCATAGAGACAGTGTCTTTAATGGAGGGAAAAAATGTTGCTGGACAGATTAATTATTGAATTTGACAAGGGTTTACGCACCCTGCTGGCAGATGCCCATAGCGGTCGCCCGCATCCTGATCAGGATGTTGCGGAACAGCCACTGTCAGACAGTGAAAAAAAGCATGCGGCTGCACTGATGCGCGTCAACCACTGCGGTGAAGTATGCGCGCAAGCACTCTATAGCGGACAATCATTGACTGCCCGCAACCAGGAAACCGTGGCCGCTTTACAACAGGCGGCGCAAGAAGAAACAGAGCATCTGGCCTGGTGCGAGAAACGTATCAAGGAGCTGGGCGGACACACCAGCGCACTCAACCCGCTGCTGTACGGCAGCTCATTCCTGCTGGGCGCAGCGGCCGGCGTCTTGGGAGATCGCCTGAATCTTGGCTTTCTGGCTGAAACTGAACATCAGGTTGGCCGGCACCTGCAAAGCCATCTGCAGAAACTGCCGGACAACGATGCCAAGAGCCGGGCTATCGTCAAGCAAATGCACATTGATGAAACAGCGCATGCAGAGACTGCCATCAAATACGGCGGCGTAGCTTTACCCAAGCCAGTTAAGGCTGCAATGCAAGCGGCGTCTAAAGCCATGACCACATCTACCTATTATTTATAACGATCGAGAATGACAGCAATGAAGCGATTTACAGAAAATCTCCCCACCCTGGAAAGTGCAGAACACATCCAGCGGATAGAACTTTTCAACCCCAATGGCAGCTCAGCTGGCAAGATTGAGAACAAGCCCGGTAGTGCTGGCTCTGTGCGCGTTTACCATCACTTGTGGAAGAAACATGGCGCCATCAATGTAGATGCCGCAAAAGAAGGGTTAAAGATTTATGCAGAGCACGTCGAGGATGCAGAAAATAACCCAGAGAAACACCCTAATATCGACCGTTTATTTGAAGTGATTGATGCGAAAAAATCGCTGACAGTCAAAATCACTGAGGTCGAAAAATAGATTGTAGCGATAAAGTAAAAAAACCCTCTGCATTTCTGCAGAGGGTGAGGAAGAAAACGTCTTTTAACGACTGATTTTCTTTGGAGATGTTCATTAAAAAGCTTCAAAACGACTTGGACACTCCGAATACGACCCGGTCATCAACAATCTGGTGATTGGAGTTGTAGCCATAGAAGTCATGTTCGCCCTTCTTGATATCAGTATCGTGATAACGAAGATCGACTTTGTAGCCAAACACGTTACGACTTACCCCAATATTCCAGTGCCACCAGTTAAGCTCTTCTTTGCCGTTGCCATCAAGGTCGTATCTCGGCCCTTTGCTATCAAAGAATTGATATCCAACGCCACCAGACACTGTAAAGCCGTGAGGTGCTGACCAGCTTGGGTGAATAGCGATATTATGTGATTGCAGATCTTTCACGCCGAACCAATCCGTCAGCGTTGGCGAATACTCTAGCTTCAGATTAACTGGCCCATACTGCTTATCCAGATAGTTGAACATTTCAAGATAATTGGAATCACTGTCGCCGGGATATATATACTGGAAGAGCATACCGTTATAGTTGATTCCGGTGCCGGCGATATCCTTTACGGCATAGCCTGCATAAGGCCCCCAAAGCGCATTGATCTTCGGATTGTGGCCTTCTGAGTCATTACCCGGGAACAGGTTGTTAGCACCGTAATAGCCAAGATACAGCCCATCAGGGTGTGTCCATGTGATCGCCACTTTGATCGACGGAATATCACCGTCATCGGTTTCTGATTCACCGCGAAAAACATAGTCTGTTGCCAGCTCAACCCAGGTGCTGAATTTTCCACCAAGCACTGTATCGCGATCCAAATACTCAACGAAACTACCGGATTCTTTTGCAGCCTTTGCTGGACCGACCTCAGCATAACCATCATTAGCTTGAGCCTCAGTCGATGCCTCGCCTGCATAGCCTATACTTGGTACTAAGCATGCCAAGATTACTGGCAATACCCTGATTTTATTTCTATCATTCATCATTTTCTTACTCCTTAGCGGAGGCATGCATCACAGCACGGCAAGTGGTTTCCTCAGAAGGGACCATTTTGTCAGTGAGATGTAATTTAGGTGGCTTCACATAAGTAACAGGAGGTGTTACCGACGGGAATGTAATGTCAAGCTCTGAGGGAACATTCTGGCTTTCAGTGTTCTTTACTGATCGCTTCGTGTTGTACTGATCGGTAAATTCGCCATAGTGACCCGGATGAACTTTATATTTGACACTCTTACTGCCTGTAGCTGCATTCGCGAGATACTTATCCGCATCATTCCAACTCTTGCCATCAAGATTGGTAAAGAATTTGATATCGATAAGCACCGAGTCACAAAGCGGGGTCACTTCCTCATAATTAGTAGGCCAGCCAGCGCCGCCTTTTGGGTCAGGATAGCGACCCCAGTCCCCACCTTTCAAGGGACATGCTCCGCCAGCACCGTAGACGGCACGATTGGGATGATGTACGCCAAAAATTGGCAATCCTATCGCCTTACCAACCCCGCCATTCTCAAGATGAAACCTGGGTGAAGTCGTCACCGTTGTCTTGATGTTTCTGGCTTTATCCTTGACTGCGTTATAGTAAGGCCCATCAGGTCTTATATAACGATGATCATCGTTATCCTTGTTGTCATAAACCGCCGTGATAAATAGGTAAGGCTTATTAAAAAATGGGCGCTCAACCAGGTAATACTCGGCTTCAGTTTTAGCGGTATCAACAGCTTCCCACTTCACATGCAGCACATCTTTACCTTTTTGGCCCACATTGACCCATGACTTGGCGTCCGGGAAGTGATCCAGCCTCAACACTTTGGTGTAGTTCTCGCTGACATCGAGGCCTGCGCGTTTCCCAAGTGGCCCTACCTGATTTGCACCGGGCTGACTAAATGCAAAATTCATCGCATGCAATGCATAGGGATAGTCATTCTCTGACATCGTGCAATACCAGTTAGGCAAATCGACAGGCACATGATTCTCATATTTACCCTGGTATTTCGGATGAGTAACAGGAAGGTCTACATAATTCAGCATGCCATCCTTTGAATATTGTTCATCCGGATACTTATAGCCAGACCAGCTTTCTCCTGGAAGAAATGCGCTATAGTTTTGTGCAATCACCGCCAGATTCTCTTTAGCCGCGATGTCTGCACCTTTTGCCAGGCCCTTGGCTCCTCGTCTCAGATACTCTCTAACGGTGCCGTTCTCCTGAACCCGCCATAAGCCATGCTTTCCCTCGCCTATCATCGTGAATACCTGCTCCGCGATAGTAACGAACCGATAGGTGGAGTTCGTATTCATGTATCCGAAATACACAGGAAGATGTGGTATCTGCGAATCTGTTCTATCGGGTCTTCCTATACCCAATAGCTCCTTTTTCTTATTATCCGCTTTGATATTCTGATCGCTCGTATAAAAGAATGGGTCTCCGTTTGTCAGGTCAGTGAGATTGATATCGCTATTGGCCTGTGATGACAGGCTTAACGACGCTAATACAACGCTCAACGGAATCACTCTAATTAAATCAACTTTGTCCATTACGATTCCCCTCGTATAACAAGTTTTTTATTATTTGATTAGAACAATTTTCTCTGACCGCATGCATACGCCAGACCGCTACTGTCAGTTGAAAACGTAATGGTTGAACCCTTGGGGAAGAATAAAACATCACCAGGCTCACCCTTTACTTTTTGCTTACCGTCTGAAAAGTAGATATGGCCTTCAAGAATAATCTTCGAATCGTCATAGTCATAGGTATAGACAAGTGGATTACCCTTTTCAATCTTAAACATGCCACATGAGATTGGGGATTTAGGGTCGCTTGTCCCAACAATATCCTCGAAATAAGCATTAACACCCGGCTCATTCATTGAAGAAACAGGCATCTTCTGGGCATTCTTAAAAATCTGAAGACTCTTGCTGCCTGCTGGGATGGATACGCCATGCGCAGCCGATGAAAGTGAAAAAAGAATGCCGCCAACAGCAACCAGGCTTTTGGCTATCATGTATTTATTCATAATATAAGTCCTTGTTAAATATAGATATTATTTATGCACACATCATTAATAGCCGCTACACTCTCGAGCTTTCCAAGCAAATAGACAGCTAATTTTGCTAGCACATGTATTTTTATACTCCCTAATAAATTCTGTGTAAAGTAATTTTTTACTTATTAAGTAATTTTTTATATATTTAGTTCTTGGGTAGCTTTAAATCTATAATTGAAGATGCTCATATAATTTTCTAAGTTTTCACCATCAATGACCAAAAAAAATAGTAAAAGTGGTTTTTCTAAGCGCCTTTCGCACCTGATGAAAGAGAAACAGCTCACACTCGCGCAAGTTGCAAGTGCTATAGGCACATCTGCGCCTTCGGTCCACCGATGGACCAAAGGCGGCGAAATTGATTATGCGAATCTAAGATCGCTGGCTGACTTCCTCGAAGTCAATTGGATATGGTTAAGATATGGGGATGAGGCCATAACAAGCGCGCAGGACAATCTCCCCGAACAGAGCGCCATGGTTGATATGAGAAGAAAATACCTCAGCGAGATCATGGAAAGTGAAGCGCGCATGAAGTCTGCGCTGAAAATGGCGCAGGTCGTATGTTGGGAGTGGAACGTATTAAGCGAAACGCTATTGTTTAGTGAAAATGCAATCGATGTGTTTGGAACCGATCCAGAAGAGCTCAGAGAAGCACTGTTGCCCTTCGAGCGCTTATCTCTCGAGGATCTGCTGATTCAGTTTAAAGATAATCAATCATACGATTGGGACTTCAATCTAAAGCCTGTGGACGGCAAAGAAGCCAAATGGTTTGCCTCACGCGGGACATTGATTAAAGACTCCATGCAACGACCACTGAAAGTTCTTGCCATCAGCACCGACATTACTGAAAGGAAGAATACAGAGCAGGCTCTGGAGTTCAGCGAGCTGATGATGCGGAACATGATTGAGATCATTCCGGTTGGCTTGTGTGGCTCTAACGGATCAGGGCACATTTGCATCCTGAATCCTGAAGCAAGGCGAATCTGGGGTGGCGAAAAGTTTGTTGACCTTGAAGATTATGGCGAATACAAGGGGTGGCGGGAGTCTTCCGGCGAGGAGCTAGGCGCAGAAGGCTGGGCGCTCGCACGAGCCTTCAAATATGGCGAGGTGTGTGAGAAGGAAACTGTCAACATAGAATCGTTCGATGGCAAAAAGAAAACCATCGCCATGTATGCAGTACCACTACTGGATGAGCAGAAAAGTATCATCGGGGCGATTGAAGTCAATCAGGACATTACCGAAATAAAAGAAACCGAAAGGCGTTTTAAGTCCGGCTATAAGCATTGGGAATCTATTTTCAATCAAGCGGATATTGGGGTAGCCCTTCTAGACAAGGATGGCCGAGTAAGCGCCATGAATAAAAAACTTGCGGATGTCTGTTGCAGTGATTCGAAGAGTATCGTCAACCAGTCTATTCAATCATTGTTTGATGAAGAGACCAGCTCAATAATAACTCATACGATAGACGCGGCTGAGCGTGGCAAGCCGGTAGCCAGAAAACAGACAGGCAAGCTAAAAAAACAAAGTAAATCTGCCGCTTCGTCAGATTTACTAGACGTGGGAATGATGATATTTAGCCAGAAGCAGGATGATGGATCCTCAACGTCTATTTTGTTGATTTCCGAGATTTCCGGCTTGCAACAATCGTAGATAGCGTTACGTCAAAGCTGCTGTCCCTCACTTGGCCGCAAAGTCCGGAACATTTGAAATCGGAGGATGATAAATGAATTGCACCAAATTACCCGCCGGGTCGAAGCAGTAAAAGCTTCTGGCACCATCCCGGTGCGTTCTTGGCACCTGCGCAATCTTTGTGCCGTGCGCCACCAGGAAGGTGTGCCACTCATCAACGTCTTCAGGTGACTTCAGAATAAATCCGATATGGTCCAGACGCTGGGCGCCGTCCAGCTTGGTACTGGGATCAAGACGGTGCAATGCAAGGTTGTCAGCACCGGCTGAAGTCAGATAGACATTATCCGGATCTGGTTTCCATTCCTGCTGCATGCCGACCAGGCCACAATAGAATTTGAGACAGGCTTCGAGATCATGCACGAACAGCGCGACATGGTGCATGCCCAGCATGCCTCCGGGGCGGGGTGATGTCTCGACCATCAGCTCACCTCGACAATTTCAAAATCATGGCTAATTTCAGCAGCTTTGCCCAGCATGATGGAAGCCGAGCAATATTTCTCAGCCGACAATTTCACCGCCCGTTCAACTTGCACCGGGTTCAGACCCCTGCCGCTGACAACAAAATGTACGTGAATTCTGGTAAAGACCTTGGGCACGCTATCGGCGCGTTCCGCCTCTATCTCAGCCACACAATCCGTAATCGGCTGGCGTGCCTTCTTCAGGATAGTGACCACGTCGAACGAGGTGCAGCCACCCATACCAATCAGCAGCATCTCCATCGGGCGCATACCAAGGTTGCGCCCGCCGATATCCGGTGCACCATCCAGAACGATGGCGTGGCCAGTTTCCGACTCGCCCATGAAGCAGACGTTTTCAATCCACTTGATACGTGCTTTCATTTCCCGATCCTCTAACTCGACTTACTTCACACCCAGAAGCTCTACGTCGAATATCAAGGTAGCGTTAGGTGGAATGACGCCTCCGGCGCCACGCGCCCCATAACCCATTTCAGGTGGAATGATCAGTGTGCGCTTGCCGCCAATCTTCATGCCGGCAAAACCCTGATCCCAGCCCTGAATCACCTGCCCGCCACCGAGGTAAAAGGCAAACGGCTCACCACGATCGACTGAGCTATCAAATTTTTCACCTTTGTTGTCAGGCTTGCTCGGGTCGTACAACCAACCGGTGTAATGCACCGTTACGTTGAAACCGCTCTCGGCTTCACGGCCGCTGCCAACCTCGGTGTCGATTTTTACCAGCTCGGTGATATTCTGAGTCATTGCCGTATTTCCTTCTGTCGTTGATTTATTAGATTCCGTACCTGCCTGGCAGGCGCTGAGGGCAAATGCAGCACTAAAAACAGCTGCGAAAAGACAAGCACTTTTTTTCATGATTTTTTATCCGTAGCTCCGTGTTAACTGTCGATATGATAACCGAAAGAGCACAAAACTGCCCCGTCCGAAGCCAAGCACTTATTGAATAGCGTGTATCAAGGTTGATGATAAACCCATTCCAGCAGAGCATCCTGAGCCAGCTTGCTTGCACCCGCAAGCTCATGATTGGCAACAAACACCACCACCCAACGCCTGTTGTTCTGATCAAGCACATATCCGGCAAGTGCCCGTACCCCATTGATTGAACCTGTCTTGATGTGCGCCCTACCCCTTATCGGATTGCCGTTCAAGCGCCGCATCACCGTACCATCCACCGCCAACACCGGCAATGAAGACATGAGTTCAGGCATCACCGGGCTAAAATAGGCATGTACCAGCAATTCTCCCAAATGCCGGGCGCTGATACGTTCTTCCCGCGACAAACCGGAGCCATTCTCGATGACCAGTTCAGGAAACTCCATGCCTTTGCTTGCCAGCCATAACTGAATCGCCTGAGCGCCCTTGGTTTCGTTTCCAGGCAGGCTACCACGCTCTGCCGCAATAGTGAGCAACAGCTGTCTGGTCATCAGATTATTGCTGTATTTATTGATACGACGGATGACGTCTGCCAAAGGCTGGGACTGATGCTCTAAAAGCTTGACCGCCTCAGACTTGACCTCTGCAAGCCTGAATCCATTGGTGACAGTACCGCCTAGCTGTTGCCAGATCTGACGAAACAGATAATAGGTATAGCGTGCATGCGTGAACAGGGTCAGGTCGAGATACTTTTCGCCACAACTCTCGGGGTAACTGCCGGTAAACGTGACTTTTGCCAGAGGCCCCTCATTCTCCACCTGATATCCAAGGTCGCTACGCCAATCTCCGCAGCCATTCTTGGAAAGCTTGACCTGATTGACCATGGCTATCTCGGGCAGCTCGGGGCTTGCCTGTATCTTCGCAAGGCCACCATCACTAAAGAACTTGAAGCTGGTGGAATTGAGATTGCTGGTCAAGGCATTGGGTATCGCATTGTATGCCCGGTACGGCTCATTATCGAAGAGCCCTGCATCGACCTGACTTGGTGAGAAATAGGTGTCATCCAGAATCAGGGAACCACGTATATCCTTCAGCCCGGTCTGGCGCAGATCACTCAGCATACGCCACATGTCCTGCTGCATCAGCTCCGGATCGCCGTAACCCTTGATCGCCAGATTACCCTCAAGCAACCCGTCACGGATCTCGCCCTCGCGATAGACCTCGGTGCGCCAGCGATATGCCGGTCCAAGCAGATCAAGTGCCGCATAAGTGGTCAGCAGCTTCATGGTGGAAGCGGGATTCAAAGCGCGCTGGGAATTGTGATCGACGCTGACTGTGCTCGAATCGACCTGGCGAACATAGACCGAGACCGCATCCAGCGGCACTGCCTGTTGTTTCAGGGCCTGCTGCACCGGCAGCGGCAATTCCGCATAGGCCGGAAAAGCGAGCATCAGTCCCAGTAACAACCGCCCGAATCCAGACTTGAACTGCATCAGCCCAACACCTCTTGCAGTAATCCAGCGATTTCCCCACACATCCAGTCTATTTCCGGTTCACTGATGATATAGGGCGGCATCAGATAGACCGTCCTGCCTATAGGGCGTACCAGCAAGCCACGCATGAGTGCTGCTTGATAGAATCCCTGCTGAAAACCCACATCGCTGCTGATGACGTCAAATGCGGCAATCATGCCGGTTTGTCTCACATGCTCGACCGGCAGGCCGCGCAGAGCCTCTTGCAGCTTGCGCCCGATGTAAGCCGATTTTTGCCGGTTATTTTGCAGCACCTGCTCGTGCTCAAAGATATCCAGCGTCGCCAGCGCGGCACTGCAAGCCAAGGGATTACCCGTATAGCTGTGTGAATGCAGAAAACCACGGGCCGTGCTGTCATCATAAAAAGCCTGATATATCTCATCCGTGCAAAGTGTGACCGACAGTGGCAGATAACCGCCAGTGATGCCCTTGGACAAGCAGATGAAATCAGGACGTATTTCCGCCTGCTCGCACGCAAACATAGTGCCGGTACGGCCGAAACCAACGGCAATTTCATCTGCTATCAGATGGACCCTGTGTTGACTGCAGATGCTCCGGGCACGCTGCAAATAAATGGGTGCATACATCGCCATGCCTGCTGCGCATTGCACCAGCGGCTCGATGATAAAGGCGGAAACCTCTTCATGATTGGCAGCAATGTATTGCTCCAGCGCATCGGCACAACGCAAGGCATGCTGCTCGGGCGACTCTCCCGCGGCAGCCAGCCTCCCATCCGGGCTTGGCATCTGCTCGCTGTGCAGCAGCAAATGGGCATAGGTATCCTTGAAGATAGCGACATCGGTAACCGACAAGGCTCCCAGAGTCTCACCGTGATACCCGTTTTTCAGGCTGATAAATCTGGTTTTCCCAGGCTTGCCCACATTGCGCCAATAATGAAAACTCATCTTCAGGGCAATCTCGGTGGCCGAGGCGCCATCTGAGGCATAAAAGCAGTGACCGAGCCCAGTCAGCGCCGACAGCCGTTCAGACAGTCTGACCACGGGCTCATGCGTAAAACCCGCCAAAATCACGTGTTCCAGCGCATCAAGTTGCTGATTGATGGCCTGCTTGATTTGCGGGTGATTATGCCCAAACAGATTCACCCACCAGGAACTGACTGCGTCCAGATAGCGTTTGCCTTCCATGTCATACAGCCACACACCCTCGCCGCGCCGGATCGGCACCAAAGGTATGGTTTCGTGCGATTTCATCTGCGTACACGGATGCCAGACTGAGCGCAGACTTCTTTCTAAAAGATCTTTATTTTCCATTTCAACTTATCTGAATACCATTCCTGTTTATTCAAACTGGCCGCAACGTTAGTGCAAAGCCGTGCTGGCCTGGATGGAGCTCATCACCGGGATATTGACCGACAGCGGCAGTTCCCATGCTGTCTCCTTGCTGACCAGCTGCAGCATATTGGTCAGTGCCATGATGAGATCCTGCGTCAGCAAAAGCTTTATGATCTGGTTGTTGCTGCATACCAGCTCCAGAGAAGCCTGCTGACTGGCTGATTTGAGTATGTGGCAATCTTTGGCCAGCAGGATGGTATCCTGATTGATGCTCTGGCGTGGCTTGTATTCTGAAGTGAAATCAAGCTTTTTCAGGGCAACCGATTTTTCGGAAGTCTGCCGCACTAACGCCGTGTTCAGCGAGTCGGTCGTTGTCGCACCCAGTGCTGTCATTTCATCTGTCTGCAGAAGTTGCCACAAGCCCTTGACCAGTCGTCTGGTTAACCAGACCGCGAGCTCTGCCTCATCGGAGAAGCCAATTTTCAGCAACAACCTGTCTTCTGCCGGGTTATAGGCGATGTTGATTTGCTGTATCGCTGTATTTTTGATTTCTGCCGTCATCGCGCTATTGCTTTCCTCTTCAAATGCTTTCAACTATAGGACCATTCTAGTTTTCAATTAATTTCCGGGCCAGAAGTAAATATGCCCCAGCCCCGAATAACCCATCTCTCAAGCATCGATATTCCGGGAATTTCACTGCCATATCATTGTCTTAGTAGATAATAAATCTGGGGATTCTCTATCATGAAACGATGGATATTGTTTGCTGCATCCTTTTCCTGCGCACTTAGCGCCTCGGCCCAACCTCCTGATGGTATGGTATACGCGCTCAAGCCTTCCGTAGTCAAGATTCATGTCATCAACCCCAGTGGACATCATGGCGTCGGTTCTGGCGTCGTCGTTGCCGATGATCACGTGGCCACCAATTGCCATGTGGTGGCCAACGCGCAGGGCGTGCGTATCAGTAAATTAGGAGAAAGTGTCGCCCCTGTCGGCATCAAGGCCGACTGGAAGCACGACCTCTGCCTGCTCAAATTTCAGGGGCTCGGCCTGCCTGCCGTCAAACTGGGTAGCAGCAGGCAACTAAAATATGAGCAGCCCGTGTTCACCATCAGCTTCCCGAACAATGCCAAGAAACCTCTGTCCACCTATGGTGAAGTGGCAGCGCTCTACCCATACGATAATGGCAATATCATTCGTGCTACCGCTGATTTCCGCATGGGCGGCAGTGGTGGCCCGTTGTTTACAGATGACGGTGCACTGGTCGGCCTGGTTACGCTAAAAAGCCCGGGGCGCAATGCCTTTTACTACAATATTCCGGCTGATTGGATAAGCCCCTTGCTGGAGCAGCCCATGCAGACCGTAGCAGAACAACGCGAGCCGCCATTCTGGGATGTTTCGGAAACCCTGCGCCCCTATTTCATGCGTATCGTGCAGCCGATACAGACCAAGGACTGGAAAACACTCGAGTCCATCAGCATGGCCTGGGTGACTGAGCAGCCTCAATGTGCAGAAGCCTGGTATGCGCTGGGCCTGGCACAACAGCAGCTGGGCAATCTGGAGAGTGCAGACTACAACCTGCATCAGGCCATCGCTATCAACCTGGTCCATCCGGAAGCCAACAAGGCACAATCAGAACTCAAAGAAAAACACGACTAGGCCTGGAGAGGAAAGCGACAAGGCTGTAACTCGTCCCCGTATCAGTTGTTATCAGCTGGTGACCATTCCCACTGGTGGCTCGCCAATCGCTGATTAACGAACAAAAAAAACCCTCAACCCTGAGGTTGAGGGGAAGAATCACCGTGACTACGGAGGCTTCAATGGAGTCGTTTTAATCGACTTGCTTATATAGAGTCCTATGCCAATTCACATAAGCTCATTGCAAACACTCATGCTCTTTTAATTACAGAGAGAATATATTAAGAGTGCCGCCGCCAGGAGCAGCGTTGTACTTGGTCAGTTCTGCATAACCACCAGCAGCGCCAAGGGCATCTGTTGGATTGGTCAGGCCCAGGTTCATCGCTACGCCAGCCCATCCGCCGATACCGGAGAATACGCCAACGTATTGTTTACCCTTGTGACCATAGGTGAATGCGTTACCGATCACGCCGG
>RCMZ01000054.1_pt1 | contig 124389 bp, 115 predicted proteins | sample 2041141 | NCBI WGS metagenome assembly RCMZ01 (sample SAMN09708263, study PRJNA481090) | Wastewater metagenome, whole genome shotgun sequencing project. | biome: sewage; isolation source: Davis station wastewater (DW) | place: Antarctica: Davis Station | collected 2010-03-01 | reverse complement strand
TGTCGGCGTATCCGGCCAGGCTCTCGACCCCCTCCTGGATCCGCGCCCCGCCCGCATCGAACAGGCCGATGATCGGCGCGCCGGTCGTCAGCGCCATCTTCTGCAGCTTGACGATCTTGGCCGCATGGGCGCCCGACAACGATCCGCCGAACACCGTGAAGTCCTTGGAGAAGACATAGACCAGACGCCCGCCGATGGTGCCTCGCCCGGTCACCACGCCGTCGCCGGGGATGCGCTGGTCCTGCATTCCGAAGTCGTGGCTGCGGTGCTCGACGAACATGTCGGTCTCCTCGAAGGAGCCCTCGTCCAGCAGCACGTCGATGCGTTCGCGCGCCGTCAGCTTGCCCTTGGCGTGCTGGGCGGCGATACGCTTTTCCCCACCGCCCAGTTTGGCGGCGGCGCGACGACGCTCCAGTTCTTCAAGGATGGCTTGAGTCATGATGGATTTACGCCTCTTGTTCGTAGAGGAAGGCGTGGCGCCTTCATTGCAAACATGCAAACGCAACTTTGCAAAAAGTGTGGAACTGCGCCGACTTGCAAAGGATTTTCTTATGATTTGCAAAACTGCAAATGGCTGAGAAGCTTTTTCTCGGCGCAAAACTTCGCAAGCTGCGCGAGGCGCGCGGCTGGACGCTTGAGGCCTGCGCCGAACGTCTGGGCCTGTCGCCCTCCTATCTGTCGCAGATCGAGACGAACCAGCGTCCGGCCACCGCACGGGTGCTGATCGCCCTGACGCGCGCCTTCCATGTGGACGCCAGCCTGTTTGATCTGGAGGGCGACGCGCGACTGCTGGCCGACCTGCGCGAAGCCACCACCGACATCGCCGGGCCGACAACAGGGGGCGCCGAACCGCCCACGGCGGCCGAGTTGAAACAGGCCGTCGCCAACCTGCCGCGGCTGGCGCGACAGTTCCTGGCCCTGCACCAGACCTTCCGCCGTCTGGACGAGCGGGTGAAGGCGCTGGACGACACCCTGGGCCGCGACGAGCATGGGGCCAGCGTCGCCCTGCTGCCCTATGAAGAGGTGCGCGACTTCTTCCACTATCGTGACAACTACATCGACACACTGGACACGGCGGCCGAGGCGCTGGCGGCGACCCTGCCGCAGGAGGGTCAGGTCGAACGGGCGCTGGAGACGGCCCTGTCCGACATCCACGGGGTCCGCGTGGTCTATGCGGCGGGCCAGGAGGCCTTGCGCCGTTATGATCCGACCAGCCGCGTTCTGACGCTGGACGCCCGGCTGCCGGGGGCGACACGGTCGTTCCAGTTGGCGCACCAGCTATCCCTGCTGTCCTTCCGCGACGCCATAGAGACCGAATTGGATCAGGCCGCCTTCCGCACCGACGCCGCCCGCGCGGTGGCCCGCGTGGGCCTGGCCAACTATGCGGCGGGCGCGCTGCTGCTACCCTACCGCGCCTTCCTTGAGGCGGCGCGCGAGGAAAAGCACGACATCGACCGGCTGCGCACCCGTTTTCAGGTCAGTTTCGAACAGGTCTGCCACCGCCTTTCGACCCTCCAGAAGCCCGGCTGGCGCGGCGTGCCCTTCTATTTCGCCCGCGTGGACATGGCCGGAAACATCACCAAGCGGCACAGCGCGACACGGTTCCAGTTCGCCCGCTTCGGCGGCGCCTGCCCCTTGTGGAACGTGCACGAAGCCTTTGCTGCGCCCGACCGGATCGGGGTGCAGCTGGCGGAGATGCCCGATGGATCGCGCTACATCTCCATCGCCCGCAGCGTGTCCAAACCCAGCGGCTCATACCTTGCCAACGACCGGCGCTACGCCCTGTCCTTGGGGTGCGAGGTCGAGCACGCCTCGGCCCTGGTCTATGCGTCGGGTCTGGACCTGAACGGCCCGGCCACCCGCATCGGCGTCAGCTGCCGCATCTGCGAGCGCACCGACTGCACCCAGCGCGCCTTCCCGCCCATCGACCGCACCCTGCACGTGCCGGAAAATGAGCGCGGCGTGGTGCCCTACAGGCTGGATGGCCCGCCCACGGGTCGTTACTGAACAAGGCCATGACCTCACCCTCCACCGATCAGATCGGCGTCGCTGTCGTGGGCTATGGCCTGGCGGGTCAGACGTTTCATGCGCCGCTGATTTCCGCCACACCGGGCCTTGCCCTGCGCGCCGTCGTCTCATCACGACCCGAAGCGGTTCACGCCCACTGGCCGCAGGTCGAGGTGCTGCCCGATCTGAACGCCGCCCTGTCGCGCGACGACATCGGCCTGATCGTCATCGCCACGCCCGACGCCCTGCACGCCGAACAGGCCATCGCGGCGCTGGAGGCAGGCCGTAACATCGTGGTCGACAAGCCCTTCGCTCAGACTCTGGAACAGGCCGAGCAGGTCGCCGCCGTCGCCGCCCGGTCCAGGGGCGTCATCAGCGTGTTCCAGAACCGGCGCTGGGACGCCGACTTCCTGACCCTGAAGCGCCTCATCGCCAATGGCGAACTGGGCGAGATCGCGGTGTTCGAAAGCCATTACGACCGCTTCCGGCCTCAGGTGACCGACCGCTGGAAGGACAAGCGTGACGGCGGCGTCTGGGCCGACCTTGGCCCGCACCTGATCGATCAGGCGATCCAGTTGTTCGGTGCGCCTAGGTCAGTGCTGGCCGACATGGCGCGACAGCGCCCTGGCGCCCCGGCGACCGACTGGTTCCATGTCGTGCTGCAATACGAGCGGCTGCGCGTCATACTGCAGGCCAGCCACATAGCCGCCGACGCCAGCCTGCGCTACGCCGTCCACGGTACGGAGGGCAGCTTCATCAAGCGCGGACTGGATGCTCAGGAAGGCCAGTCCAAGGCGGGCCTGCGCCCCGACGACACGGGTTGGGGCCTCGATCCCAACCCCGGCGAACTGATCCGCCAGATCGACGGCGAGACCGTGCGCCAGACCGTGACGCCCGAACGCGGCGACTATGTCCGCTTCTACACCGGGGTTCGCGACGCCATCACCACCGCCGCCTCGCCGCCCGTAACACTGGATCAGGCCCTGACGGTCATGCGGATCATCGACGCCGGTGAACGCAGCGCGGCTGAAGGGCGGCGGATAGAGTTATAGCCGCACCCTACCGCGAGTTCATGTCTTCGCCTCATTCGCGCCCCAATCCGCTACACATGTAGCGCTACAAATGTAGCGGACATGGAGAAGGCCGTGATCGAGTCCCTGCCCCGTAGAGAACGCGAAGTCTTCGAGACCCTGTGCCGACTGGAATCGGCCACCACCGCAGGCGTCCGCGCCGCCCTGTCCGACACGCTCAGCGATTCCGCCATCCGCACCCTGCTGGCCCGGTTGGAGACTAAGGGTCTTGTCGAACGCGCCAACGGTGTCGACGGCTTCCACTACAGCCCCGTCCCGCGCACCGAGGCCGTGGCGGCGAGCGCCCTTCAACGCATGGTCGACACCTTCTTCTCCGGGTCCGCCGCCAGCGCCGCCACCGCCCTGTTGGGCATGGGGGGAAGGATCACTTCCGATGAGGCCGAGGCGCTGGAGCGCGCCATCGACGAAGCGCTTGGACGCAAGACAGGGGAACGCAAATCATGATCGCGACGGTGTTCATTTCCATGCTGGTGAAGTCCAGCCTGATTGCGGGCGCTGGCCTGACCTGTTCGCACCTGCTGACCCGCCGCTCGGCTGAGCGCGTGGATATTCTTCGCGCCACGGTCTGCCTGCTGCTGGCCTTGCCGGTCATCACCGCCCTGTTTCCGGCGTTGAATCTGGCGGTTCTGCCGGCTGTCGCGCCGCCGCCTAATCTGTCGGCGCCCACCCTGCCTCTGACCATGTGGCAGGGTGAGGTCACGCCCCTGCCCGGCGTAGAGGTGTCCGGCAGCCTGCCCTGGCCCTCGCCCCTGCATCTGGCCGCCGCCGTCTGGTTGCTGGGCGTGGTGGTGATCGCGGGTCGGCTGGCCCTGGGCGTCCTGATGCTGGATCGCTGGACCCGTCAGGGCCGCGCCGTCCAGTGCCCGACATGGCTCAGCCATCTGGAGCGCCTAACGCGGGGCGCACAGCCCACGCTGGTCTCGACCGACCGCGCCGCCAGCCCGCTCAGCTGGGGCGCTGCACCCGGCGTCATCCTGATCGACCCGGCCAGTCTGGCCCAGCGCCAGGCCGCGCCCGCCATCCTGGCCCATGAACTGGCGCACCTGCGCAGGCATGACTGGGTGTTTCTGGTCCTGTCGCGCCTGACCCTGGCCCTGTTCTGGTTCAACCCGCTGATTTGGCGTCTGCATGCCGACCTGTCGGCCCGCTCGGAAGAGGCTGCAGACGCCGCCGCCCTGCAGAGCGTCGACCGCCACCTCTACGCCAAGGCGCTGGTGCGTCTGGCCGCCCATCCCTCGCCCCGCGCCACGACTGCTCAGGCTTCGACAGCCATGGCGGCGGACGCCAAATCCCTGAAAAAGAGGATCGCCTGCATCATGTCCGATACGTCCGCTCGCCGCCGCCCGATGACCGTCGCCCTGACGGTCGCCGCCCTCGCCGTGGTCGCCACGCCGCTGGCCGCGCTGGAAATCAGCCGACAGACCTGGGTCGAGGCCACGCCGCCTGCGCCGCCCACTGCACCTGTTCCCCATGCGCCGCCGACGCCGCCCGCACCGCCTGCGCATCTGACACTTGCCGCTCTGGCGCCCCTAGCGCCCGTTCCGCCCGCACCGCCTGCGGCCCCTCCGGCGCCGCCTGCGACGCCTGTGCCCCCGGCCCCGCCTGCTCCTCCGCCCCCCGGCGCACCCAGCTACACCTACAGATACGTCTATAATGCGGAGATCGACGAGGCGTCAGAAGCCCGCGACCAGGCCCGCCGCGAGGCTGATCAGGAACGTCGCGAAGCCGATGCCGCCCGCGTCAGAGCGGACGCCGCCCGTGGCGTCGCTGAGGCCCGCCGACACGAAGACGCACGAATCCGCACCGAAGCCGCCCAACAGCGCAGCCTGGCCGCCGCCGCCCGCATCACCGCCTCACAGGCGGCCGCCATGGGCGAGCGCGCCCGCGCCGAGGCCGAACGCCACATGGCTCAGGCCCGTATCGACACGCGCAATGGCGCGGTCCAGATGCGAAACGGGGCCGCCGAAATGCGGCGTGAGGCGGTGCGTCTTCAAAGCCCGACCTATCGCGCCGAGAAGATCGCCGATAACCGCAGGCGGGGAAACACGGTCACCGACGCCCAGTTGATCGAACTGTCCCGCACCCTGCCCGCCCGCGCCGCTGACATGGAGCGCAACGCCGACACGCTGGAGCAACGCGGCCGCACCCCGGCCTGATCGTGATGCGTCGGGTCTGAGCGGATCAGGCCCGGCGCAACTCCGCTTCCAGGGCCTCGGCCAGATCGCCGCGTCCAGCGACGACCACCCCGCCCGACAGTCCCAGCCAGCCTGCCATCCGCTTGAGTTCATGCGCCAGTCGCGCGGGCGTGTCGGCATCCGCCTCCGGCTCTCGCCACGCCGCCTGCACCCGCAGTTCGCCTGCCTGCCGATCCGACTTCAGATCAACCCGCGCCGTCAGGGTCTCGTCCTGCAGGAAGGGCAGCACATAATAGCCGTGCACCCGCTTGTGCGCAGGCGTGTAAATCTCCAGCCGCACCTTCAGACCAAACAGCCGTTCGGTGCGGTCGCGATGCCAGATCAGATTGTCGAACGGCGACAACAGGGCCTGCGCCGTGATCTTGCGGGGCCTGCGCGCCTCCGGGACCAGATAGGCCGCCTGCCGCCACCCCGTGACCGTCACCGGCGTCAGTTCGCCCGCCTCGACCAGTTCGCCCAACCGCGCCCGCGCATCATCGGCTGGCAGGCGGAAATAGTCGCGCAGGTCGGCCAGGGTCGCCACGCCCATGGCCCGCGCCGAAATCATCATCAGACGCCGCTGCGCCTCATCGTGATCCAGCGTCGGGGCATTGACCACAGCGTCCGGCAGCGCCCGCTCGGTCAGATCATAGACGCGCTCGAAATTACGCCGCGTCTTTGTCGTGATGAAGCCGGACCAGAACAGCCATTCCAGCGCCCGCTTGCCGTCCGACCATGACCACCAGCCGGGCGCGCCGCGCGGCCCCTCGGCAAAGTCTGCGCCCGTCACCGGCCCGCGCCGTTCGATCTCGACCAACACCTGATTGATATAGTCGCGCCTTTCCCGTCCGAACCGGGCCAGGCCCGTCCACAGCGCGCCGTCACGCGCCTGTTCCATGCGCCACCTCAGCAGCGGCTGCATCTGCATCGGCATCAACGACGCCTCATGCCCCCAGTATTCAAACAGCGACCGTTTCGCCCCCCATGCCTCCGCTTCCAGATGCTCGCGCGGATAGTCGCCCAGGCGCGAGAACAGCGGCAGATAATGGGTGCGGCTGACCACATTGACGCTGTCAATCTGGATCACGCCCAGCCGCCCCGCCACGTCCCTGACCTGCCTGCGCCCCGCCGTCGCCGGATGGGTCTTGCCGAATCCCTGCGCCGCCAGGGCGATGCGTCGGGCGGTCTGTGCGCTGAGGGTTTCGGTCATGGACGCTCCGGTCGGAAATCTGGGTCAGGCCGCAGCGATCACACTTGGGCATCCGCCCGCCCACGACAAGGATGCGCGCGGCGCGCCCTGGGCGGCGATCATCGTCGCCTCGCACTTACGCTTGCTCTCAGACGAGGCTAAGTCTCGCCCATGAAAGACAAAGCGCAGATCAGGCCCGCACGACGCAAGGGCGCCGCCAGCACCATCGGCGACGTGGCCCGCCACGCAGGCGTCTCGGCCATGACCGTATCCCGCGTCATCAACGACGGCCCCAATGTGCGCGACGCCACCCGTCAGCGCGTGGTCGAGGCGATCCGCGAACTGGACTACGCCCCCAATCTCGCCGCCCGCAGTCTGGCCAGCGCACAGACCTTGAAGATCGGCCTGCTCTACAACAACCCGTCCGCCGCCTATCTCAGCGAAGTGCTGCTGGGCGGTCTGGACCAGTCCAGCAAGGCCGGCGCCCAGCTGGTGGTCGAGAAGTGCGAAGCGGACGCCGAGGCCCAGGCCCTCGACCGCCTGTTGTCCAGCGGCGTCGATGGCGTTCTGTTGCCCGCCCCCCTGTGCGATTCCCCGGCCATCCTGCAATGGCTGGACGAAGCCGGTCTGCCGGGCGTGGCCATCGCTTCCAGCCAGCCCGACGACAGTCTCTCAGCCATCGGCATCGACGACGCCGCCGCCGCCCGCGCCATGACCCTGCACCTGTTGGATCTCGGCCACCGCCGCATCGGCTTCGTACAGGGACCGTCCGACCACGCCTCGGCCGCCCTGCGTCGCCAGGGGTGGCTGCAGGCGCTTTCGGAGCGTGACATCGCCACAGACGACGGCCTGATCGTTCAGGGCAGCTACACCTATCATTCCGGGCTTGATGCGGCAGACCAACTGCTGTCGCTGGACCAGCCGCCGACCGCCATCTTCGCCAGCAATGACGACATGGCCGCCGCCGCCATCGCCGTGGCGCACAGGCGGGGTCTGGATGTGCCGCGCGACCTGACCGTCGTGGGCTTTGACGACACGGCCCTGGCCACCACGGTCTGGCCGCTCCTGACCACCATCCGCCAGCCGGTGTCTGAAATGTCGCGACAGGCCGTCTCCATCCTGATCGACCTGATCCGTCGCCGCACGGACCAGCCGTCACCTGCCGCCCGCGAACTGCTGGACTTCACCCTGATCCAACGCCAATCGGACGGCCCGCCGCCTGTCGCCTGACAGGACGTCTATCCCCTGAAACGACTGAAGGCGGGGTTTCCCCCGCCTTCATCAAGCTTGCCGTTGTTGTGGTCCGATCAGTGCCCTGCGGCGCCTGCCGGGGCGTCCGTGTTCAGGGCGCGGGTGCGGGCGCAGGCCAGGGCGAACGCGACCAACACCAGATAACCCACCACCGGCACGAAGAAGGCCGGGCTGACGGCGCCCGCCTTGTCGGCGATGAAGCCAGCGATCGGAGGCAGGATGGCCCCGCCGATGATGCCGAAGACCAGCAGACCCGAGGTGGCCGACGCCGAGGCGCTGGAACGCTCCAGCGTCAGGCTGAAGATGGTCGGGAACATGATCGAGTTGAAGAAGCCGATGCCCAGAGCGGCATAGGCGGCGGTCGAGCCATGCGTCTGGGTGACCACGACGGCCAGGCAGGCGGCGACGATGGTGCAGATCGACAGCAGCACGCCAGCGCGCACACGCGTCAGCAGCGCACTGCCGACGAAGCGGCCGACCATGGCGGCGCCCCAGTAGTACCAACCGACCATGTGACCGGCTTCATGCTCGGCCAGACCCAGACCTTCGGCCGAGTGCAGGAAGGGGATCAGCAGAGTGCCGATGGTCACTTCCGCCCCGACATAGAAGAAGATGGCGACAGCGCCGAACACAGCCCAAGGCGACTTGAAGGCGGTGAAGGGCGAAACCACGCCCGTCGACTGCTTGCCCTCTACGGCGGCATCGATGCGCTTGCGCGCGGTCCAGATAAAGATGGCGACCAGGGCGAAGAAGGCGCCCACGGCCAGGAAGGCGAAGTCGATGGAGCGCAGGGATTCACCGCGCGTCGAGGCCGTCACCACCGCATCAGCGGCGAACACGCCGCCCGTCAGCAGGATGGTCGAACCGATGACCGGACCCAGGGTGGCGCCCAGCGAGTTGAAGGCCTGAGAGAAGGTCAAACGAAGCGCCGCCGTCTTGGGCGCGCCCAGCGAGGCCGACAGCGGGTTGGCCGCGACCTGCAGCAGCGTCACGCCCGAGGCGATGACGAACAGCGACAGCAGCACCAGCGGATAGACGTCGACGATGGTCGCCACCGGCACCAGCAGGCAGCCCAGCACCATGGTGCCCAGCGCGACAATGATGGCGCGGCTGTAGCCCAGCTTGGACAGCAGCCAGGCGGCGGGCAGCGAGGCCAGGCCATAGGCGATGAACCAGGCCGAAGCCGTCAGCATGGCTTCCGCCAGGCTCAGATCGAACACGCGGCGCACGGCGGCGATCAGCGGATCGATCAGCGAGGTGACGAAGCCCCAGGCGAAGAACAGGCTGGTGACATAGGCGAACGCCAGGCCCGTGCCCTTGCCGCCGACAGATGAATTCATGATCGTCCCCCTACGAACTGCATCGTGACGCGCAGTTTCATTGCGCCGGCCCATGGCTTCGGCGGCTTCATTGAACATAAATTATTCGTAGAGACAACGCGGGCAAAGCGCTGATTTGGACACTGTAGCAATCCGTGATGTTAGCGGTCACGACTTTCGCCGTTACATCAGCGGAATGGTATTGTGGTGCGGGCGGCCGGAATCGAACCGGCATGGGCGTACGCCCGACGGATTTTCATACCACTTCGGCTTTCGCCGCCGCCCATAGGACGTTCGTGGTCTGGACTATCCCTTCGTCATGGCCCGAAGGCTTTAGACGCCGCCCGTCTAGTCTCTACACCTTCGCGACGGCGGGCCGTCGCGCTTGGCTCGGGATCGCCATTTTACAGGGTTCCCCGAATTTGAGCGGTTCTACGTCCGGGATTTCCCCCGGCGCACTCAATCCTTCAGCTTAAGTCCGTTGCGTCTACCAGTTCCGCCACGCCCGCAGGCCGAACGGGCTCTATAGCGGCCCAGTCGCAGAGAGCCAATGCCATGCGCGGCGACAACCGCAGCCAAGGTTGAAATCGCGCCGGCCCGCAACCGCCGACCTTGGCCTTCGTTGGATCAACGGGCGTCAGGCGACGCCGCTGCGGCTTGACGAAGCGCCCGGAAATCAACATCCGAATCAGCGATCAGCCAGACCAGACCCGCCCAGGCGGCGACGTTCTGGCTCAGTTGCGCCGGGTCGATCTTGTCCAGGGTGTCATTGGCGGTGTGGTGCAGGTCGAAATAGCGCGTCCCGTCCTGCGCCAACCCGAAGAAGGGCACGCCCAGCGGCCCCAGCGGCCCGACATCAACGCCGCCCTCCGTCTCAACCTGCGACGAGGACAGGACGCCGATCGGATAGAGGACGCGGTTCGCCGCCTTCTGGAAGTCCGACCCTTGCGCGCCCGCTGGCAGGCGCAGGGCATAGACCCGGTCCGCGCCGAAATCGCTTTCACCGGCGATGATATGTTTCTCGACCGCCGCGCCCTGATTGCGGGCGTAAACCCCGCCGCCATTGCCGGTTTCGCGCGTCGGCTGGGCGACTTCTTCCGATCCATACAGGACCACGCGGATGGTGCGGGCGGCGCGCTGGCCGCTGGCGGCGATGGCCTTGGCGGCGGCGATGGTGATTGCCCCGCCCGCCGCGTCGTCTATGGCGCCCGTCCCCTGATCCCAGCTGTCCATGTGCGAGCCCAGAACAATGATCTCGTCGGGCCGCGTCGCGCCGGGCAGGTCGCCGATCACATTCTGGCTGTGGGTCTGATAGGTGCGGGCAGTGGACGACAGGCGCAGACGCACCGGGTCGCCCAGCGCGATCAGGCGGCTGACCTGATCGGCGTCGGGCGCCGACAGGGCGAAGGACGGCACGGTGGCCTTGCCGTCGACATACTGGGTGGTGCCGGTGTGCGGCAGGCGGTTCTCATCGGACCCGACCGAACGCAGGATGAAGGCCGCCGCCCCCTTGGCCGCCGCAACGCCCGGTCCGGCGCCCCGCACCCGCGTCTGCGGGCCATAGCCTGATCCGTCCTGCATGGCGTGCATCTGGCCTAGGTCGATATAGACGATCTTGCCCCGCACCGAGGCGTCCGGCGCTGCCCGCAGTTCATCCAGGGTGGTGAAGCGGACCACATCCGCCTCGATCCCGCCGCCTGGTGTGGCGGGCGAATGGCCCAGAGCGGCCAGCGCCAGCGGCTGGGGATGGGCGCCGACGATGGCGCCGGAATCTTCACCCCGCTCCCAACCGACCAGCGGGAAGTCTTCAATACGGACGTTCTGGAAGCCCTGGGCGCGCAGATAGTCGGCGGCCCAGACAGCAGCCTGCTGTTCAGAGCGTGACCCGGCCGGACGCGGGCCGAAGCGTGTGGTGATCTGGGTGACGTAATCCAGCGCCACATTGGCTTTCAGCGCCGCATCGCGGATGACAGCGGCCTGGGCCTCTGTTCGAGCATCCTGGGCGACGGCTGGCGCGGCGACAAGGCCAAGCGCCAGCGCGCTGACGGTCAACAGACGAAGGGACATCAGCAGCTCCAGAATCAGGCCCGTTTCAAAACCGGCCCGACCTTAGAGCCTGATCCGCTGAGATGGAATCGCTGCGCGATTCCGTCGATGCGGTGAATCAGGCTCCAGATATTAAGCGAGAGCATGATCCACGCTTCTGTCGGAACCGCGTAGCGGTTCCGTCTAAAACGATCATGCTCTAGTCCCGCCTCCCCGTTCCCGGAAAGGCCGTTATGCCGCCGAGGGATCAGTATTCTGGAAATAGGGCTCGACCACGCCCTGCAGCTTGACGGTCAGGGCCTTGCCCTTGCGGTCCACGCGGTTGCCCAGCGCCAGACGGACCCAGCCTTCCGAGACGCAGTATTCCTCGACGTTGGTCTTTTCTTCGCCCTTGAAGCGGATGCCGACGCCGCGTTGCAGCACGTCTGCGTCGTGATGCGGGCTGGACGGGTCAACCGAAAGGCGGTCGGGGGGCGTGTCGGACATGAGGCGGCTCGGATCTTGGAAAGGCGCGGTGATAGCCGCCCCCGCGCCATATGCCAACCGCCGCAACAGCTTGCGGCGGTTCGGTCCTGCTTACTGAACCGTCTGGCGCGGCGCGGCGGCGGGCTGGCTCGGCGCAGCCGGGGCGGGCGCCGCCGCTGGACGGGCAGCAGGACGGCGCACCGGCGGTCGGGCGGCAGGACGCGCAGCGACGGACGCCCCGTCGGCTTTCGCCTCTGCTGCGGGCGCTGCAGCGGGTCGTGCTGCAGCGGGCGCAGGCTGAACTGCAGGTGTCGGCGCAGGCGCTGGGGTTGCGGCCTCAGCGGCGACAGCGCGGGCGGCCATCTGCTGCGCCTGATAGCGGGCGGCCAACTTCTCCGTCAGCTCCTTGGCCTGAACCGGGGTCATCTGGGCCATGACAGCGGCCAGGGTTCGCGGACGCATGGCGGCGGCGACTGGCAGACGCACCCGGTCCTCCAGCGTCGCCATGACCGGGGCGGCGTCCTTGGGACGCATCGCCGAATAGACCTGGACCAGACGGTCGGTTTCTTCCTTCTCACGTTCGCCCACCTGCCCCACCAACTGGCGCATCTCGGTTTTCAAGGCTTCCATGGCCTGGATCTTGGCGTCCAGCTTCTGTTCGGCGGCCACCATCAGCGGCAGGGTGGTGGCGAAGTCCTGATCGCGCGCGTCCAGCTGCGTGCGGCGCTGCGACAGGGACTGGATGATTTTCAACTCGGCGGGCGAAATGCCCGCCTGCTGGGCCAACTGCTCTGGCGACAGGGCGCAGGTGCCGGGCAACGCCGGTTTGCCCGCGACATTGGCCACAGAGGCGGCAGGCATGGTGTCCTCGGCCCAGGCCTTGGCCCCCTGAAACAGTTCCGGCGCCGCGCCGACAGCGCGCACAGCCACCACCCCGCCGATGGCGATGGCGATGAGGGGCAGAAGGCGGGGAATGCGGGCCATTCAACAGGTTCCGAAAATCAGGCGGCGAACAGGTCGTCGTCGAGATTACGACGCGCGGCGTTGAGGCTTTGTTTGGCAGCTTGGTTAGCGGACTTGCCCGCCGTCAACGCCTGGACGATGGCGGCGACATTGTCCCGGCCCGCAGGCGGCGCAGCGCGGCGGGCGGCGGCGGGCGTCGCAATCCCTTGAATACGTTCAGCCAATGCCGCCATGCGGCGCGAGCGTTCTTCATCTTCCGTCGGTTCGGCGACGGGCGGAACGACCTGACGAAGGGTCAGCGGCTCGACGTGCTGAGGCGCCTCTTCACGTTTCGGCACCCCGACAGGGGCACGGGCGATCAGAGATTCCAACTGCGCCTTCACCTCGCGGGCCTTGATGATCCTGTCGTGCAGCAGGTCCGTCTCCTGCCCCGAGGCCCGCAACGTCGCCAGCGCCGTCTCTGCGCGACCGGCGGCGGAGTTCAATTCGCTGACCGCATTGGCGAAGGCCAGTTGCCCCGCACGCAGGGCTGTCAGCTTGCGCTCCAGCTTGACGCCATAGCCGATCGCCGCGACCAGCAGCAGCATCAGCATGCCGTCCATGATCATCCCGGCCATCAGCGTGGTCCTTTCATGCGGGCGGCGATCTCTGGGTTCACCGGCGCTTCGATACGAATGGCGATATGCTGGCCCTTACGGCCCATGCGGCCCGTGGTCAGCGGTATGGAGCCCGCCCGAATCGAAACCTCCGAGTCAGGCGTGGCGTTAAGCATCATGGTGTCGCCGACCTTCAGGTCCAACACTTTCGACAAGGGCAGCTGCTGTTCGTCCAGAACCGCCCTGACCTCGGTGTCCGTGGTCCAGATTTCGGTGGCCAGGTGGCCTTCCCAGATGTTGTCGCGGCCGAACTTCTCGCCCATGAACTGCTGCAGCAGCATCTTGCGGATCGGCTCCAGCGTCGCATAGGGCAGCAGCAGTTCGATGCGCCCGCCGCGATCCTCCATGTCGATGCGCAGCTTGATCAGGATGGCGGCGTTGGCCGTGCGCGCAATGGCGGCGAAACGCGGGTTCGTCTCCAGCCGGTCCAGATTGAAATGCACCGGCGTCAGCGGCTCGAACGCCTGACGCGCATCGTTCAGCACCACCTCGACCATCCGCTGCACCAACGCCCGCTCGATGGTGGTGTAGGGCCGCCCCTCGATCCGCAGGGCCGCCGTGCCGCGTCGCCCGCCCAGCAGCACGTCCACAATCGAATAGATCAGGTTGGAATCGACCGTCAGCAGGCCGTAGTTGTCCAACTCCTCGGCCCGGAACACCGCCAGGATCGCGGGCAGAGGGATCGAGTTCAGATAATCGCCGAACCGGATCGACGAGATATTGTCCAGCGACACTTCGACGTTGTCGGAGGTGAAGTTGCGCAGGGACGTCGTCATCAACCGCACCAGACGGTCGAACACGATCTCCAGCATCGGCAGGCGTTCATAGCTGACCAGAGCGGAGTTGATGATGGCGCGGATGCCAGAGCGCTCAGAGCCGTCCTCGTCGCCAAGGTCAAAGCCCAAAAGGCTGTCGATCTCATCCTGATTCAGGACGCGTTCGGACAGGGGTTCTTCAACACCCCCGCTCAGGTCGCCGAATGGGTCTGCCGCAGCCATCGGATCGGTCATGCCTACTGCACCAGCATTTCTTCGATCAGCACGGCGTCCACCTTGCCGGGCGCGGCGATCAGATTGACCCGTCGCAGGATCTCAGCGCGCAGTTGATAGGTGCCCGCCGATCCGCTCAGGTCTTCGGGGCGCAGTTCGCGCATAAAGCTGGTGAACATATCCTGCAGGCGCGGCATTTCAGATTGCAGGCGCGTGGCGACGCGGGCGTCCTTCATCTCCAGCGTCAGCTTCAGTTTCAGGAAGGTCGGGCGGCCGTCCGCCGACTGAATATTCATCACCATGTCCGGCAGGGTGTAGAAGGTCACGCCGTCAGGACCGGCTGAGATCTTGCCCAGCGCCGGATCGACCTCGCCATCCTTCTTGTCGGACTTGCCGTGACCGCCTTCCGCCGGAGCGGCGGGCGCTTCTTCATGCGCCTCGGCGGACTTGGGCTTCATCATGAAGAAGGCGGCGGCCCCGCCGCCGCCCAGCACCAGCAGCGCCGCTGGAATGATGATCAGCAGAAGCGGCGGTTTCTTTTTCTTGGGCGCGGCCTCGCCGTCGACGCCCTCGCCTTCCGCGACTGCAGGCAGATTGGCGGCGTCCCCGGCGGCGTCGCCCTTCTTCTTGCCCAGCTTGAACATGCGGTTGATCGCCCCGACGAATATAGCGGTCAGGATCAGCCCGGTTTGGTTAACGCCGCGTTTACAATGGGCAGGTTTTGCCGGGCGCCGATGGGCTCAATCCCGCTCAAACCCCCATTCCGCCTGGATTAACCCTGTTGGCACGTCCGTTGCGAGGGGAAGAGCGAAGGAGCTCGCCTACCGTGGAAAACGCCGCCTATATCGGACTGTCCCGCCAGATGACGCTGCGCCGCGAGCTCGACCTCGTGGCCAACAACATCGCCAATGCGGACACCACCGGCTTCAAGGTCGAGCAACTGCTGGTCAGCGCGGAGATCGGCCAGCGCGCCCGCAACGACTCGATCCGCCCCAGCGCCAGCTTCGTTCTGGACAATGGCGTGGGCCGCGATTTCGGCCAGGGCGCAATGAAGTCCACCGGTCGCCCGCTGGACTTCGCGCTGGACGGCGACGGCGCCTTCTTCGTGGTTCAGGACGCCAACGGTCAGGCCTACACCCGCGACGGCGCCTTCACGATGGACCCGGAGGGCCGCCTGACCACCAAACAGGGCCTGCCGGTCATGGGCGGCGGCGCGGAAATCGTCCTCGACCCGGAACTGGGTCAGCCCAGCGTCGGCCACGACGGCAGCATCACTCAGAACGGGCGGGTCACCGGCCAGATGTCCTCGGTCCGTTTCGACGCCCTGGGCGTGCTGGAGAAGGGTGGCGACGGCCTCTACCGCAACCGCTCAAACGTCCAGCCGACCGAGACCACGGACGTGCCGATCCTGCAGGGCATGCTGGAGTCCTCCAACGTCAATCCACTGGTCGAGATCACCAATCTGGTCGAGATCAGCCGCGCCTACGAAAGCGTCAGCCGCATGGTTGAAAACACCAATGACCTCAGCCGTCGCGCCGTAGAGCGCCTCGGCAAGGCCGCTTAAGGGAGCCCCGGAACATGCGCGCTCTTCGCACCGCAGCCTCGGGCATGGCCGCCCAACAGCTGAACGTGGAAGTCATTTCCAACAACATCGCCAACATGAACACGGTGGGCTTCAAGAAGCAGCGCGCCGAGTTCCAGGACCTGCTCTACCACAACGTCGAACGCATGGGCGCGCAGTCGTCGGCCTCGGGCACCGTGGTCCCGACCGGCATTCAGATCGGCGCCGGCGTCAAGGCGGGCGCGGTTTACCGCATGACCGAACAGGGCACGCCCCAGGCCACCGGCAACCAGTACGACATGGCCATCGACGGCAAGGGCTATTTCCAGATCACCCTGCCTTCGGGCGAGCTGGGATACACCCGCGCGGGCAATCTGCAGGTCAGCCCCGAAGGCCAGATCGTCACCGACGACGGCTATCTGCTGGAGCCAGCCATCACCGTGCCGCAAGACACGCTGAAGGTCTCGATCTCCAAAAGCGGCCTGGTTCAGGTGACCCAGGACGGTCAAGCGGCGCCGACCACCGTGGGCCAGATCGAACTGGCCAACTTCTTCAACGAGGCGGGTCTGGAAGCCATCGGCGACAACCTGCTGCTGGAAACCGCCGCGTCCGGCCCGCCCATCGTCGGCACGCCCGGCTCGGTCGGCTTCGGCCAGATCATGCAGTTCTACACCGAAGCCTCCAACGTCGATGCGGTCACCGAGATCAGCGCCCTGATCGTGGCCCAGCGCGCCTATGAGATGAACTCAAAGGTCATCAGCGCCGCCGACCAGATGCTGTCCGTCGCCGCCCAGGTGAAGAGCTAGACCATGACCGTGATCCGTTCCCTCCTGATCGCCGCCGCCGTCAGCACCCTGTCCGCAGGCGCCGCACTGGCCGGTCCCGTCACCCTCAAGGCCAACCCCGTCAACGCCGACGGCCGCGTCACCCTGGGCGACATCTTCGACGGGGCGGACGCCGCCGCCAATGTCGTCGTAGCCCAGCGCTCGGGACCGTCGATCATCATGGAGGCCAGCCAGCTCCAGGCCATCGCCGCCCGTTCCGGCCTGATCTGGGACAACCCGACCGGCCTGCGTCGCGTGGCCATCCGGCGCGCCGAAGGCCCTGCCGGGCCTGCCGCCGTCATGGCCGCAGCCCCCGGCGTCGCGCCTGCGCAGCCGGGCTTCGCCCCATCCGCCCGCGCCGCCTATCGCCCGGCCGCCGCCCAGCAGGTCATAGACCGCAACGACATGGTGCGCGTCACCTATCAGGTCGGCGGCGTGAACCTGAGCGTCATGGGCAAGGCCATGCGCAACGCCGCCGTGGGCGAGCCGGTCGCCATCCTGAACACAGCCTCCAACCGCGTCATCGATGCGGTCGCCGTCGGTCCCGGCCAGGCCATCGCCGGTCCGTCCGCCGATCAGGTCCGCGCCAACCCGCAACAGTTCGCCGCCCGCTGAGGCCCCCGTCCTAGGAATGACAGCCATGCGTAAGATCCTGATCATCGCCGCCGCCTTCGCCCCCCTGGCCGCCTGCTCCACCGTTGCGGAAACCGTCCGCGGGCCTGAACTGGCGCCCATCGGCTATCCCGCCGCCCTGGTGCCGGTGCAGCAGGCCTATATACCCGCCCCCGGCGCGCGCGACACCACGCCAGCCAGCGCCAACAGCCTGTGGCGCGTCGGCGCCCGCACCTTCTTCGGCGACCAGCGCGCGCGTCACGTCGGCGACATCCTGACCGTCCAGATTTCGATCGACGATCAGGCCCAGACCCGCAACTCGACCCAGCGCGCCCGCACCAACAGCGCCTCGGGCGGCGTCACCCACTTCTTCGGCCTGGAGAACAGCCTGGGCCGCGCCTTCCCTGGCGGTTTCGATCCCGCCAAGATGGTCGGCACCGAAGGCGCCGCCAACGCAGCGGGCAGCGGCAGCGTGAACCGCTCGGAAAAGGTCAACCTGACCATCGCCGCCGTCGTCACCGACGTGCTGTCAAACGGTAATCTGGTCATCCAGGGTCGGCAGGAAGTGCGCACCAACCGCGAGGTCCGCGAACTGACCGTCGCCGGCATCGTGCGCCCGGAGGACATCTCCTCGGCCAACGCCATCAACCACACCCAGATCGCCGAGGCCCGCATCTCCTACGGCGGTCGTGGCGACATCAGCCGGATGCAGACCACGCCTGCGGCCCAGTCGCTGGTCGAACGGTTCAGCCCCTTCTGATCCAGAAACAGGGTTCTGAGGCCGTCAGGCCACAGTTCACGACCCACGCGACAAAGAGCGTGAACCCCAGACGGAGACCCGCGTTTGCCAATCAGACGCGAGTTTCCGCATGTTCAAGATTCTGATCCCAACCGTCGCCGCCATCGCTCTGGCCGCCTTCGTCGCAGAGCCGCAGACGCTTGCCCCCACGACATCTGATGTCGCAGCCATGAAATGGCGTCTCAGCTATGAGGATCAGGCCGCCAAACTGACCTACGGCGTCGATAACTCGGACCAGCTTGCCCTGATGCTGATCTGCGTGCCAGGCGAGGCCACCGTCCTCGCCTATGGCTATGTCCAGCCCGACAGTCCGCGTCTGACGCCCGCCTCGACAGGCCCGACGCCGATTGACCCCCTCAGCGGCGGGGATGCGTCCGAAAGCCTGATTGCGCTGAACGATCCGGTGCTCGGCGCGCTGGCCCGCACCGGCGCCCTGCGCGTGGTCGGAGAGACCGGCGCCGCCACGATTTCCGCCACCCAGCAGGAGCGTCATCTGGCGGCGGACTTTCTTGCCTATTGCGGTTCTGCGCGCGTCTGACGACAGTGCAGCCCGGCGCGGCCTTGCGCGTCTTCGGTTGAGTCCCGCCCCATGAGCCTTGTCCTTTCGGCCGTCCTGGCCCTGGCGCTGCAAAATCCGCCGCCTGCCGCCTGGACCTGGACCCTGTATGGCAATGACGCCCCGCTGGTCCTGGCCGAAGAAGTGCCGGACACCGACCGCCTGCGCACCACCCTGTCGTGCCAGCCGGGCTCGGGCGCGGTGACGCTGGACCTGTACGAAACGCCCGCAGTCGCCGGGTTCGCCCGCATCACCGCCGCAAACGCCGCCACGACCAGCGAGGCGCGCGCCGCGCGGGGCCGCATGGAGACGACCGTGCGCGTCGATCATCCTGTCTTCGCCGCCTTCGTCACCACCGGGCGCATCACCATCACAGTCGGCGACAGCCAGACCGTCGTCACCGTCCAACCCGCACACCTCGCCAAGCTGCGCCGTTTCACCGACCGCTGCGCTGGATAAGGAGCCTGACCCTGCGCCCGCTCAAACTGATCCCGTCCCTGCTGGCCCTGTCGGCGCTGGCCGCCTGCGCCACCAATGCGCCGATGGCCTCGCTGTCGCCTGCTGCGCCCGCCTCGGCGCCCCTGCCGGTCGCCAACCATGACTGGTTCTTCGACCGCGACCGTCAGGAACTGACGCTGGCCTACGGCGTCGCCAACAGCGACGATCTGAAGCTGCAGCTGGTCTGTCAGACGGGCACGGGCGCGCTGGAACTGGCCGCCGTCTTCGACCGGCCGTCGCGGGTGCTGCTGCTGGAATCGGGCGGCGACACCGAACGCTATCCGGCCCGTTCGGAACCCGCAGGCATCCACGAAGGCCAGTACGTCACCGCCAGCGCCAAGACCAAGGACCCCGTCTTCCAGCGTTTCCGCAGCCTGGGCTGGATCGCCCTGTGGGAGGGCGATGAGCGCGAACCTCTGGCCTCCCACCCGGAAGGCAAGGCCAGCGTCGAACGGTTCTTCGCCGCCTGCGGGTGACCATCACGACTTGACGCGCCCGCCCGGCTCCGATTGCCTGTGCGACCAATTGCGGAGGGCGTCATGAAGATTTCTCACCTGGCCATCTTGGCCGTGCTGGCGGCTTCGTCGCCTGTCGTCGTCATGGCCCAGACGCCGCCGCGCGCCGCTTCGCCTGCAATTGCGCCCGGCGACGCCGCGCTGAACGCCGTCATCGCTGACTATGAAACCTATCTGAAGTCCGTCGATCCCTTCTCGGCCGCCAGCGAGGGCGATGTCGAGGCGATGGCGCGCGTGCCGGACCTGTCGCGTGAGTTCGAACTGGCCCAGCGCGAACCGATGATGCAGCTGTTCCATCGGCTTCTGGCCATCGACCCGGCAAGTCTTTCCCACGGCGCGGCGATCAACCACGCCTTCTTGCTGTTCACCCTGAACCGCACCATCGAGGGTCTGGAGTATGACATCGGCGCCCTGGCCTTCAACAGCGAGGGGGGACCGGGCACATGGGCGCTCTATGTCGGCGGATCGACCCGCCTGAACTCGGTTGCGGAGGCCGAGGCCTATATCCAGCGCATCCGCGCCTTCGGGACCATCTACGCCCAGACCACCGCCAATGCCCGACGCGGCCTGACGACGGGCCTGACCCAGGCGAAGTCCGTGACCGCCAGCGCCATCGAACTGGCCCGCAATGATGTCGCCATCAAGCCCGAGGCCGAGCCGCTTCTGGCCCCCTTCGCCACCCTGCCCGCCAATGTCTCTCAGGCCGACAAGACCCGGCTTCAGGCCGCAGGCGCCGCCGTCGTCGCCTCGACCATCGTGCCCGAGCGTCGCGCCTGGCTGAACTTCCTCGAAAACGAATACCTGCCAAAGGTGCCCGAAGCGCCCGGCATCGGCAACCGTCCGGGCGGCAAGGCGATCTATTCCTATCTGGTCCGCCTCAACACCACGACCGAACTCTCGCCCGATCAGGTCCATCAGATCGGTCTGGACGAGGTCGCCCGCATCCGCGCCCGCATGGAGGTCGAGATGCGTGCGGCGGGCTGGACCGGCGATTTCGCAGGCTTCCTGAACTTCCTGCGCACCGACCCGCAGTTCTATGCCAGGACGCGCGAGGAACTGCTGGAAAAGGCGTCGGAAATGGCGAAGCGGGCCGATGGCGGCCTGCCGCCCCTGTTCGCCACCCTGCCCCGCCTGCCCTATGACGTGCAGCCGGTCCCGGCCCAGATCGAGGAAAACTACACCACCGGCCGCTACAACTCCGGCTCGCTGCAGAACGGCATCCCCGGCCACTATATCGTCAACACGTCCAAGCTGGACCAGCGCCCGCTGTACGAACTTCCGGCCCTGACCCTGCATGAGGCGGTGCCCGGCCACCACCTGCAGATCGCGCTGCAACAGGAAGGCGGCGGCCAGCCCTATTTCCGGCGTCAGGCCAATGTCACCGCCTTCACCGAGGGCTGGGGCCTGTATTCCGAATATCTTGGCGAGGAGATGGGCTTCTACCGCACGCCCTATGAGCGGTTCGGCCGTCTGTCCTATGAGATGTGGCGCGCCTGCCGTCTGGTCGCCGACACCGGCCTGCACTGGCTGGACTGGTCAGAAGAACAGGCCCGCGCCTGTTTCCGCGACAACTCGGCCCTGGCACCCCACAATATCGAGACCGAGCTTCAGCGCTATATCGGCTGGCCGGGTCAGGCCACGGCCTACAAGATCGGCGAGATCCGCCTGCGCGAGATCCGCGAACGGGCCGAGCGTGAACTGGGGCCGAAGTTCAACATCCGCACCTTCCACGACGCCCTGCTGGTCGAAGGCCCTCTGCCGCTCGCCCTTTTGGACCACCGCATGGACGCCTGGATCGCGGAGCAGAAGGCAAAGTGAGTTCGCTTCCCTTCTCCCTTTGGGAGAAGGTGGCCCGCAGGGCCGGATGAGGGTTCTATCGGCGGCTCAGGTAGCAGCAGCCCCTCACCCTTTCGCGCAAGTCTGATCGCTACGCTCTCAGGCGCTCAAGCCCTCTCCCGACGGGAGAGGGTGCAGGCTCAGTTCGCGGCCTTCACCCACTCCGGCGTCGGCAGCCCCTTGGACCGCAGGAATTCCGGGTTGAACAGCTTGGTCGCATAGCGCGAGCCCGGATCGCACAGGCAGGTCACAATCGTCTTGTCCGGCCCGATCTCGCGCGCCAGACGCACAGCGCCTGCGATATTCACCCCCGCCGATCCGCCCAGCGACAGGCCTTCGTATTTCACCAGATCGAACAGGATCGGCAGGAACTCCGCATCCTCGATCCGATAGGCGTGGTCGGGCGTGAAGCCTTCCAGATTGCCAGTGATCCGCGCCACCCCGATGCCCTCGGTGATGGACGAGCCTTCGCCCGTCATCTGGTTCTTGGTGAACCAGTTGAACATGGCCGCGCCCGCCGGATCGGCCAGGGCGATGGTCACATCGGGCTTCTGTTCTCGCAAATAGGCCGACACCCCTGCGATCGTGCCGCCGGACCCGACCGCCGAGACGAAGGCGTCCACGCGCCCTTCCGTCTGGGCCCAGATTTCCGGCCCGGTGGTCTCATAGTGGGCGTCGCGGTTGGCGGTGTTGTCGAACTGGTTGGACCAGACAGCGCCGTCCGGTTCGCTCTCGTTCAACTCCTCGGCCAGACGCCCGGAATAGTGGACGAAATGGTTGGGGCTGGAGAAGGGCGCCGCATCCACCTCGACCAGACGCGCGCCCAGCGAGCGGATCGCCGCCTTCTTTTCCTCGGACTGGGTGCGCGGAATGACTATCACGACCGGATGGCCCAGCGCCGCCCCGACCAGAGCCAGACCGATGCCGGTGTTGCCCGCCGTGCCTTCCACAATCGTGCCGCCGGGGCGCAAGGCGCCCGACGCCCGCGCCGCCTGCACGATGGACAGGGCCGCGCGGTCCTTGATCGACTGGCCAGGGTTCATGAACTCGGCCTTGCCCAGAATCTCGCACCCCGTCTCATCGGACAGGCGGTTCAGGCGCACCAGCGGCGTATTGCCGATCAGGTCGATGACAGAAGGCGTGACAGACACGTTGCAGCTTTCAGGCAGGGTCGAACGAGAAGGAAAGGATATCAGGCCGCAGCCTGGCGCTTGCCTAAGTGGATGCCGCACTCGACCTTGTCCATGCCTGACCAACGTCCGGCGCGCGCATCTTCGCCTTCTTCGACCGGTCGGGTGCAGGGCCAGCAGCCGATGGACGGATAGCCCTGCTCGACCAGCGGGTGGCGTGGCAGGTCATGTTCGACCAGCCAGGCCTCGACATCATCACTATCCCAGTCGGCCAGCGGATTGATGCGCAACACGCCGTCCAGCACCTCGAACGGCTTCAGGGCCGCCCGTGTCGAGGCCTGATAGCGTTTGCGCCCGGTGATGATGGCGTTGAACCCGGCGGTCGCCCGCGCCAGAGGCCGCACCTTGCGCAAGTCGCAGCAGGCGTCGGCGTCGGTCTTCCAAAGGTCGTCGCGCGCATCCAGCGTCGCCTTCTCACCCGCGTCCGGCGTCACCAGCTGCACGTTGGTCAGCCCCAGCGCCTTGGTCAGTTGGGTGCGGTACGACAGGGTCTGCAGGAAATGCTGCCCCGTCTCCAGAAACACCACCGGCGTCTCAGGCCGCTCTTCGGCGATGATGTGCAGCAGGGCCGCCGATTCCGCTCCGAACGACGAGATCGTCCCCACCCGAAGGCCCAGCGCCGGGTCCAGCGCCGCCCTGACGATTTCAGGCGCCGACTTTCCCTCGACCTCGCGGTTCAGCCGTTCGGCCAAGGCCTCCAGATCACGATCATTGGACGCCGCGCGCCGCCGCTGCCAGATGGTCGGCGCGGAATCGACGGCGGGCTGATAGGCGCTGCTGAACGCCTGATCCATTCGCGCCCAGGCGACCGCATCGGCTCCCGGCGCCAACTCCACCGCGTCAAAACCTGAGCGCCGCAGGTGCCGTGCCTGATCGGGCAGCACCTTCCCGGCCGCGATCAGCCGGCCGGCGTAGCCCCGCTCACGCAGCACCGCCGCCAGCGAGAAGCCGCGTCCGTCACGGAAGGCCTCGAACTCCAGCACCAGCACGTCTTCGGTCGCAGCCGCCGCCTCGACCTCGTCCAGAGGCGTGGTCACCGACAGGCGCAGGCCGTTCTGGATCCCTTCAAGCGTTTGCAGCATCGAGCGTCTCATAGATGGCGTCGCGGAAGGGGTCAGGGCCGACGCGGCGCACCGTGTCGATGAACCGTTCGCCGTCGGTGCGGATTTCCAGATAGCGGTCCAGCGTCCGCTGGATGGCGGGCGCCACCTCATCGGACGGCAGGCTCTTGCCCACGATGTCGCCCAGCGCCGCCTGTTCGTCGGGCGATCCGCCGACCGTGATCTGATAGTATTCCTCGCCCTTTCGATCCACGCCCAACACGCCGATATGGCCGACGTGGTGGTGACCGCAGGCATTGATGCAGCCGCTCATATTGATGCGGACCGGCCCCAGCTTCTCCTGATAATCCAGATCAGCCAGACGCGTGGACAGGGCCTGCGCCACCGGGATCGACCGGGCGTTGGCCAGACTGCAATAGTCCAACCCCGGACAGGCGATCACATCCGTCACCAGGTCCGCATTGGCCGTCGCCAGCCCTGCCTCGCGCAAGGCGCGCCAGATGGCCGGAACATCATCCAGCTTCACATGCGGCAGGACCAGATTCTGCTCATAGGCGGCGCGGATTTCGTCGAACGAGTAACGCTCGGCCAGATCGGCGGCGACGTCCATCTGGTCTGCCGTGATGTCGCCCGGCACCCCGCCGATGGGCTTCAGCGAGATCACGACCGAGGCATAGCCCGCCTGCCTGTGCCGACGCACATTGTTGCGCGCGAACCGGGCGAAGTCCGGGTCCGCCAGAAGGGCGCGATCAAACGGCGCGCTGGCTTTCGGCAGGTCTTCAAACGCTGGCGGCGCGAAATAGGCCTGAATGCGCGCCAGTTCGTCGTCTGGGATCCGCAAATCCTCGCGGCGCAGGGTGGCGTAGTGTTTGTCCACCTCCTCGCGGAAGGCGTCGATGCCGATGGAGGCGACCAGAATCTTGATCCGCGCCTTGTGGATGTTGTCGCGCCGCCCCAGCAGGTTCCACGCCCGCAGAATGGCGGTCAGATAGGCCAGCAGGTCCGCCGCCGGGACCGCAGGCGCGATCTCCTGCGCGATATGCGGCAGACGCCCCTGCCCCCCGCCAACGAACACCCTGAAGGCGGAACCGCCGTCGGCGCCCCGCACGATCTGAAGGCCCACGTCATGGGTGCGGATCGCCGCCCGGTCCTTTTCGGCCCCGACCACCGCGATCTTGAACTTACGCGGCAGGAACGAAAACTCGGGGTGGATGGTCGACCACTGGCGGATGATCTCGCACCAGGGGCGCGGGTCTTCAATCTCGTCGTCGGCGGCGCCCGCGAACACGTCGGTCGTGGTGTTGCGGATGCAGTTGCCGCTGGTCTGGATGGCGTGCATCTCGACCTCGGCCAGATCACTCAGGATCGCCGGCAGGTCGGTCAGGGCGGGCCAGTTGTACTGGATATTGGTGCGCGTGGTGAAATGGCCGTAGCCCTTGTCATAGGTGCGCGCGATATGACCCAGCTGCCGCATCTGGCGGCTGCTCATCGTCCCGTAAGGCACCGCGACCCGCAGCATATAGGCGTGCAACTGCAGATAGACGCCGTTCATCAGCCGCAGCGGCTTGAACTCGTCCTCGGTCAGGGCGCCGGACGCACGGCGCGCCACCTGATCGGAAAACTCCTCGACCCGTTCGCGCACCAGCGCATGGTCGAACTCGTCATAGCGATACATTTACGCCTTCTCCCACAGCAGGCTGTTGCCCACCGTCGGCCCGGCGGAGCGGATGCGCTCCTTCAGGCGGTCGCGACCCGAGGGCGTGCGGTCGCTGACCGCGAACAGATAGGGGTTCACAAAGACATCGGGCCGCCCCGCGACCTCGGCCAACACGATCTCCGCCGTCGTGTCGTCCAGCACCGACGCCTGTTCGATGCTGTCGACCGGCTGGTTGTCCACACCCGCATAGATGACGCGGCCGTCCGACAGACGGTTTGCGGTCACGATCTTCATGCCGCCGCCTCCGCCTGCTGATCCAGTTGCGCCGCCGAAAGGGCCGCTGTCTCGCCGACGAACAACAGGGCCGGTCCCGACAGATTGCCCCCTCGCACCAGCGCGCCCAGCCCGTCCAATTGTCCCGTCAGAACCCGTTCGTCCGGGCGGCTGCCGTTCTCGACCACCGCCACCGGCGTCGAGCCCGCACGCCCTGCGGCTATCAGCTTGCACGCCGTCTCCTCGGCCCGGTCTGCGCCCATATAGATGGCCAGGGTATGGTTGGGCGCCGCCAGCCTCGTCCAGTCGGCGTCCACGCCGCCGACCTTTCCTTGCGCTGTCACAAAGGTCACCGCCTGGGCGTGGTCCCTATGCGTCAGCGGAATCCCCGCAGAGGCCGCACAGGCCAGCGCCGCCGTCACCCCCGGCACCACGAACACCGGCACGCCAGCCGCCCGCATGGCCTCAAGCTCCTCGCCGCCACGACCGAAGACGAAGGGATCGCCGCCCTTCAGCCGCACGACGCGATGGCCAGCCTTGGCCTCGGCGATCATCAGGGCCTCGATCTGGTCCTGCGGCACAGAATGGTCGCCGCGCGACTTGCCGACATACAGGCGTTTGGCGTCGCGCCGCGCCCGGTCCAGCACCGCTTCCGGCACCAGTCGATCGTGGATAATGACATCGGCGTCCTGCAGCACCCGCAGCGCCTTCAGCGTCAGCAGTTCCGGGTCGCCTGGTCCCGCCCCGACAATATGGACCACGCCCGGTTCCGGCGCCGCCACGTTCAGCAGGCGCAGCATCTCACGCCGCGCCTCCGCCGTGCGTCCAGCCGCCGCCAGTTCGGCGGCCGGTCCCCGAAACGCCTTCTCCCAGAACCGCCGCCGCGCCATGAAGTCCGGCACGCTGGCCTTGACCGTATCGCGCAGCTCGCGCGCCATCCGCGCCACATTAGCCAGACCAGAAGGCAGCACATTCTCGATGGCCGTGCGCACATCGCGCGCCAGTATGGGGGCCGATCCGCCCGTCGCCACCCCGACCACCACCTCGTCCCGGTCGATCAGGGCCGGGGTCTGGAAATCGCTGAGGCTCGGCTGGTCCACCACATTGACCTGCGCGCCAGCCGCCCGCGCCAACACGGCCAGCCGCTGAACCTGATCCAGGTCGCCCACCGCGATGAACACCAGACGCGCGCCCGCCAGATCATCCGCATTCGGCGCCCGCAGCACCGGCGTCGGCGGCCCCTGCGGCGTCTCGATGGCGTCCGGCGCTCCGTCTGGCGCAAACCACAGCACCTGCGCCGGGCTGTTCAGGAACAGTCGCAGCTTCGCCAGCGCCGGTTCACCGCCGCCGATGATCACGATTTTTGCAGCCTCCAGCGGAATGGAGGCGAGAAAGACACGCATCTTGCTTCTCAGGGCCGTCAGGACGGGAAAAAGTGACGACGGCAGGCCACAGACCTTCGACTTCCTCGCCCAGAGCCGCAAACCAGATTGCCTTTGTCTCGCTGATAGGATTTCTAACGGCGATGGCCCGTCCCCTGCTCCCACTCAACGCCCTGCGCGCCTTCGAGGCCGCCGCCCGTCACCTGAACTTCTCGCGCGCCGCCGATGAGTTGGCCGTAACGCCGGGCGCGGTCAGCCAGCAGATCCGCCTGCTGGAAGACATCGTGGGCGGCCCTCTGTTCGTGCGCGAGGCGCGCGGCCTGCAGCTGACGGACCTGGGCCGATCCTCCGTGCCGCTGCTGCGCGAAGGGTTCGAACGCCTGATGGACGCCTCGGCCCTGCTGCGCGAACCTCCGCGTAGGAAACAGGTGTCGATCAGCGTCGCGCCCGGCTTTGCGTCCAAATGGCTGATGCCGCGCATGGACGACTTCCACACCGCCCATCCAGAGATCGAACTGTGGATTTCCGCCGACATGGAGCCCGCCGACCTGACCGAGGGCAAGGTCGATCTGGCCATCCGCTATGGTCCCGGCGACTATCCCGGCCTGACCGTGGACCGGCTGATGACCGAGACGGTCCTGCCGGTATGCGCCCCATCGCTGATGGATGGCGAGCACCCGATCCGCAAACCCGCTGACCTGATCCGCCACACCCTGCTGCACGACATGTCCAACGACGGCGACCCCAGCCGTCCCGACTGGGCCATGTGGCTGAAGGCGCGCGGCGTGCGTCACCCCGATCCGCGCCGCGGCTCGCGCTTCAACCAGTCGGGCCTGTTGATCGAGGCCGCCATCGCCGGTCGCGGCGTGGCCCTGGCCAAGCGCACCCTGGCCCAGGCCGATCTGGCGTCCGGCCGCCTGATCGCGCCCTTCCCTGACGGGTCAGAGGCCGTCGGCTTCGCCTATTATGTCGTCCAGCCCCGCGACCGCCCGCCGTCGCCCAGCACCACCGCCTTCGTCGGCTGGCTGAAGAAACAGGCCGTGGATCACGACAATACGATGGGGCAGCTCTAGGGAGACTGGAATGGCTGAAAGCAAGGCGCCGCGACTGGCGGTTCTGATCGATGCGGAAAACGCCTCGTCTCGCATCGCAGAGGCCCTCTTCACCGAGATCGCCACACTGGGCGAGGCCTCGGCGCGACGCGTCTATGGCGACTTCTCCAGCCCCCAGATCGCTGGATGGACCAAGGTGCTGGCCCGGTTCGCCATCCAGCCGCAGCAAAATTTCGCCAACACCAAGGGCAAGAACTCCGGTGACATAGCCTTGGTCATCGACGCGATGGACCTGCTGCATTCAGGCCGTTTCGACGGCTTCTGCCTGGTGTCGTCCGACTCTGATTTCACCCGCCTGGCCGCACGCATCCGCGAGGAAGGCGTCGACGTCTATGGCTTCGGCGAGAAGAAGACCCCGGAAAGCTTCCGTCAGGCCTGCACCCGTTTCATCTACACCGAGAACCTCAGCGTCCCGCCCGAAACGGATAATGACGCCGCCAAGTCCGTGCCCGCAGTTGAAGCCCCGACCAAGCTAAAACCTTCAGAGGCCGGACGCCTGATCGCCTCCCTGATCCCCGACATGGACGAGGACGGTGACGGCTGGGTTCAGGCCAGCGCCATCGGCAGCCGCCTTCGCAACGCCTATCCTGACTTCGACCAGCGGACATACGGTTTCGCCAAACTGTCCGACCTGATCCGCGCGACGGGCCGTTTCGATGTTCAGGCCGGTCCTGGCGTCATGCGAATCCGGCTGCAACCAGTCCGCACACAAACCCAGCACTCCAAAAAGTAAAAGGCCGGTCGCACAGTGGCGACCGGCCATCAATATCTGCCCAAACAGATCAGGTTCAGGCTTCGGCTTCGGCCTTCGACGCCGCAACTTCCCCCGCCGCAGCGGTGACAGGCGCGTCGTTTGCGCCCGAGGTATCCACCGGTGCGCGCAATGCGCCGGTCAGGCCGTTCAGGTCCGCGCCCGACAGGCCGACTTCCGCCAGCAGTTGATCGACCAGCGGGGCCTGCGCACGATAACGCAGGGCGCTGTTGACCACCTGATCCGACAGGTTGCCGCCGCCCGAGCCGCCGTTCGCCCCGCCGACGCCGCCAGCCGCCGCACCGCCGCTCAGACCCTCGACCTGCACGATCTTGATCGAGTCGATATTCTCCATCGGCTTGACGGACTCGGCGATGATCCGGTCCAGGTTCTCGATCAGCTTGATGCGGATCTGCAGGGCCACCTGTTCGGGCGACAGCAGGTTGGCCGCCGTGTTCAGGGCGTTCTGACCCGCAGCCTCGACCTCGTAATGCACGCGTGAGGCCTCGGCGGCGACGCGCACGGCCTGGGCCTGGGCTTCCGCTTCGATCGTCGTCTTGTCGGCCTGACCGCGCGCCTGTTCACGCACGGCTTCGGCGTGGTCGGCGGCGGCGGTCTTTTCCGCCTCGGCGGCGACGCGGATGGTGATGGCCTCGCGCTCGGCCTCCTTGGACGCCTCGATCAGTTCGATGATCTTCTGACGGTCGGCGGCCTCGCGGTCGCGCACCGTCTTGACCTGTTCCTCAGCCTGAACGGCCAGGGCCAGCGCCTTGTCGGCCTCGGCCTTGGCTTCCGACTGTGCGCGCGACTTCTCGGCGACGGCGATGTCACGATCCTGTTCGGACAGTTCGATAGCCTTGGCCTTTTCGATGTCCTGCGTCTCAACCGCACGGGCCTTGGAGATTTCGCGCTCGGCGACTTCCTGCTCCATGGCGATGCGCTGCTGCGCCACCAGACGTTCGGCCTCGATGCGGGCCTGATCGATCTGCTGTTGCGAGGTGATCTTGGCGCCCTCGGCTTCGCGGGCCTTTTCGGCTTCCTGACGCGCCACATCTGCGGACTGTTCGGCGCGGCGGTTGGCGATCTCGCGCTCCTGCTCCAGCTGAGCGTATTCCTCGTCGCGAGAGATTTCGAGCGTGCGGCGCTGGGCCTCCAGGTTCTTGGTGCGGATCTGGACCTGGGTGTCCTGTTCGATGTCGTTGCGCAGCTTCTTGCGCAGTTCAATCTCCTGCGTCAGCCGCGTCAGACCCTCGGCGTCAAAGGCGTTCAGCGGATTGAAATGCTCCATCGCCGTCTGGTCCAGCCCGGTCAGGGACACGGTTTCCAGCTCCAGACCGTTCTTCAGCAGGTCTTCGGACGACACCTGCTGCACCTTCTGGACGAAATGGGTCCGCTGCTCGTGCAGTTCGGTCATGGTCAGTTCGGCAGCGACCGAACGCAGGGCGTCGACGAACTTGCCTTCGACCAGTTCCTTCAACTCCATCGGATTCATCGTGCGCAGGCCCAGGGTCTGGGCGGCGGAGGCGATGGCGTCAGCGCTCGGCTGAACCCGCACATAGAACTCGGCCAGCACGTCGACGCGCATCCGGTCCTTGGTGATCAGGGCCTGTTCGTTGGAACGCTGAACCGCCAAACGCAGGGTGTTCATATTGACCGAGATGGTCTCGTGCAGGACCGGCAGAACCAGCGCGCCGCCGTTCATCACCACCTTCTCACCGCCGAAGCCGGTGCGCACGAAGGCGGTTTCCTTGGAGGCGCGCTTATACAGGCGCGCAAAGATCAGCCCCAGGATCAGCAGAGCAACCAGCCCGACGCCTGCAATGATGGCGATCTCGATCAACGAATTCATTTAACAGCCCTTGTTGAGAAAAGTCGTTCAGACCGTCGCGTCGCGAAGCGAGGCGCTGGTGTTGTGGATGGCGAAATATTTGGCGCCCGCATACCGGACCAGCAGCACACTGGTCCCCTGGGCGAACAGATCAGTCAGATTGTCCGGCTCGACCATGACGTAGTGGACCTGTCCGTGCTGGTCGCGCACCCGCGCCTGTGCCGCGTTCCCGTTGCTGGCGTCGCCCGTGACGATGACAGCAACCCGTCCGACCAGACTGTCCCGCGACACCGCCGTCGTCTCATCGCGCGGCATGATCCGGGCGACGACGCGCCCGAAGACCCGCGTCACCGGCATGGCCACTGCGAACGCGACGGGCGCCATCAGGAACCACGGCCCCGGTCGGCCCAGCACCGCCTCAACGATCTGTTGCCCGACCAGCCCCGTCAGCCCGAAGCCGAACAGGAAGACCACGATCAGCATCAGCAGCGGCAGACGCCCGACATTGATCCAGGACAGCAGGGACGGCGTCTCGACATTGACGTCCCCGTCCAGACCATCCAACCCCTCACCCAGCGCCAGACCGCCGCCCAGACCAACGGCCTCAGCGGCGCCGATCAGCAGCATCAGGACCAGGGCCGCAACGAAGGGGACGTTGTCGGGCGAAAGCAGGAAACTCCACATCGACGCGGTCAGCCCTGATCGCTGGTGCGCGCCTTGACGGCGGCCAGACGTTCCTCGACCCGGTTGCGACGGGCCAGATTGTCCAGTTCCGCCAGTTTGGCGCCCTGGTCGCGATCCACGCCGCCCAGACCTGGCGCACCCTCGCGCGCCATCAGGCGATCAAAGGCGCCGGTCGCATTCTCGACCCGGCGCGTGACGCTGGGGCCGCCATCAGGGCTGGCGGGGGCGCCGGCTTCCTGTGCGCTCCGGGCGCGGGCCAGAAGCATGGACTGGAACGCCTCCTCCATCTCACGCCGTTTGGCCTGCAGGGCGGCGACATAACCTTCCAGCTCGCCCTCGCGCTTGGCGGCGTCGGCGACGGTCGCCTCCAGCACCGGAATCTGCGCCTCCACATCCAGCTGATGTTCGACAGCGGCGCGGGCCAGGTCATCGCGGCCTTCACGCAGAGCCAGTTCGGTCTGGCCGGACAGCTCCTCGTGGCGGCTGCTTTGCTCAGTCAACCGCTTGTTGGCCAAATGCTTGCTGGCGATGGTGCGGCCCAGTTCGGCGCGGACATCGTCCACCGCCTTGTCGATCTCGCGCAGGGTCTGCTGGATGACCGCATCCGGCATCGCGCCTTCGATCGCGTCGATCAACGCGTGCGCGCTGCCAGAGACGATGCGGCCGACGCGTGCGCCCAAAGTGTCCGCCATGATCCTATCCTTCCGTTAGCGCGCGGCCTGAGCCGCAGAAACAATCCGCATCAAGTCCGACAGGCCAGCTAGCCTGCGCGTGATCACAGCGGGGTCGTAGGCTGGCGCCGTCGGCGTCACCGCCCAGCGCAGCAGTTGCTCGGTCATCCGCGCGGCGCAGTCGACCAGACGCGCTTCGTGCCGTGACAGATCGCTTGTCGCTGCGCCCGGTCGGGGCGTCGCCAGCGCCAGGGCCAGAAACTCTTCCGCCGTGGTCATCAGACCGACCGCCACCTCTGAGTGGCAGTCCAGATCCTGTTCGATGACCCGGACAGACCGCACCGCCGCCGCCAGATGTTCGTGGCTGATCGCCAGGGCGACGGGGAAGGAATCAACCGGCTCGGCGCGATGGCGCGCCTGACGGATCAGGCCGCGTATCTTGTCGCTGGCCGTAACGGCGCCTTCGATTTCCAGCTCCGCCAGAAAGCTGGTGTCGTCTTCCGACAGTCGAACGCTGAGGGGCGTAGTGAGAGAAGCCATGACAGGGGTGTAGCACAATGTAATACGTTCGTAAACATCGAACATCGATCCCCATCCACCGTGCGACGTGCGGCCGCAACCGTCAATCGCTTCAGGCGCGGTCTCTCACCTCACGCGTCGGATCGCCGCCAGGGCCAAGGTGGCGCAGGCGAAACAGACGACAGCGGCGAAGAACAGGCTGCGAAAGCCGAAACCGAAGCCTTCCAGCAGCACCAGGGCCGCCAGGGGCGCCGTGGCCTGCGGCAGCGTCACGGCCAGATTGATCAGCCCCAGATCCTTGCCCCGATCCTCGGCGGACGGCAGCACATCGGTCATCAGCGCCATCTCTATGGAGCCGAACGCCCCCTGCCCCATGCCGTAGAAGGCGAAGGCGACGACCACCAGCATCCACTCCGGCGTCAGGCTCAACAACAGTGTCGCGCCGGCCAGCAGCAGCCCGCCGCCAATGCCCACCAGCTTGCGGCGCCGGATGCGCGACCCGGCCAGCGCCACCAGAAAACTGACCCCCAGCACCCCGATCAGCGAGACCGTCATCACCAGCGAATGCCCGGCCTCCGCCGTCTGGCCGGGATAGAGGGTGGCGTAACCGATGGCGTCGGCGATGTAATACAGCAGGTAGAAGGCCACCAGCGAATAGCCGGTCGCCATCAGGAACCGCACCGCCCAGGCCAGGCTGAAGTCACGATTGGCGAAGGGTTTGAACAGACTGCCGGGCGACAGCCCCGCCAGCGGCGCCCGCACTTCACCCGGCGGTGGAGCGTCCTCGCGCGACAGCAGCGCGAACGGAACCGTGGCCAAAAGGACGATGACGCCCAGCGTCGCAAATCGCGCCGTCTCGCTCTGCGGCCCCCAGGCCATGAGCACCGACCCCATAGTCACCGCCAGAGGATAGGCCATGCCCAGCACCGCCGACATGACGCCGCGTCGATTATCCGGCACCCGATCTGCGAACAAGGCGATCAGCGGCGCCAGCAGGATATTGAACGCCAACTGGAAACAGACCAGCCCCACCACCATCATGAAGGGCGTTCTGGACCACAGCAGCACCCCGTAACTGGCCACGGTCAGAATGGCGCCGACGATGATCCACGGCCTGCGCCTGCCGTGGCGTGACCGCGTCCGGTCGCTGATCGCGCCACCCAGGATATTGCCGAACCCGGCGGCGACGCAGCCCCAGAAGATGGCCTGGCTCAGGATGGCGGACTTTTCCGCCGGGTCCATCATCGCCGCATGGACGGGCGCCAGGATCTGCAGCAGGGGCGCCACGCCGATGAAGGCCCCGATATAGGCGACGGCATAGCCGATCAGGAACGCAGGCCCGACCGGGCGGCGCTCTGGCATCGACGGAATCGCCGCATTCGCGGTCGCGTATTCCTGAGGTTCCCTCACCCACCGATGATGGCAGGTCTCACGTAAAAAAGAAGCGGCGTCGCGACGCGAATACCTGCCGCCGTTCCCGATGCTGTTTTAGCTCTGCCCAGCCTTCACGACTGAGCAACGGACCTCAGCAACACCCTTGAACAGGCTGACCGTCTCGTCGCCGACCTGGGCGCGGTGCACGCCTGTCGCCGCTCCTGTCGAGATCAGGGTTCCGGCCTTCAGCGGACGCCCCCGGCGCGCACAGTGCTCCAGCAGAAAACGTACAGATTCCAGCGCCCCGCCCGCCAGCGACTGGGCCCCACCCGTGCCGACGCTGGCCCCATTGATCATGGTCTCGACCTCGATCTGATCCAGGCGCTCACGCCAGTTTTCCAGTTCCGGCCCCACGACCAGACCGCCGTTGTTGCCGAAGTCTGATGCGCTAACCGTCGGCCCCAGATCATTGATCGACGCCAAAGGACTGCCCGCCAGTTCGACGCCGATGAAGATCTTGTCGATCGCCTGAGCAGCCTCGTCGATGGTCCAGTCCATCTTGGCCGGATCTACATCGGCGCCGATACGGGCGATGAACTCGGATTCGACCGCAGCAAAACCACCTTCGATCACCGGCAGGGATACAACTGCGTCAGCAGACCCTGGCCAGACATTTCTAGCGAAGATCACCCCGGCCGACCTGTGCGCTCCCAGCCTTTCCTGTTGCGCAGGCGGCACCCCGCCGACTTTCCAGCCGACGACCTCATCAGGAAACAGACCGATGGCGATGTCCTGAATGGCGTAGGACTGCGCCATGGTTTCAGGGATTTGTCCCGGATAATCCCGGATGTGCCGCATCTCAAGACGCGCAGACACGAACTGGTGCGCGATTGCCGAGGCCTGGGCCCCAACATCGAAATCGTCGGTGGCCGTGGCGCTCATGTGATGTGTCTCGCGAGAGAAGGAAGCAGGTTGTCTGCAGCGGCGGATTCAATATCCGCCACGAAACGTCAGGCCCTGGCGGCTCGCGACGCGTCGACACCCAGAGCCGTCAGGGACGCCGCTGCGATATGTTCAGCGTTCAGCCCGGCCTTGGCGTACATGGCCACCGGCGAATCCTGGTCCTGGAAGATGTCCGGCAGGTTCAGCGTCCGCACCTTCAGACCGCGATCCAGCGCGCCCTTCTCGGCCAGCAGTTGCAGCACAAAGGCGCCAAAGCCGCCCATGGCGCCCTCTTCCACCGTGATCAGGCACTCATGCTCGCGGGCCAGACGCAGGATCATGTCGGCGTCCAGCGGTTTGGCGAAGCGGGCGTCCGCCACCGTCGCCGACACGCCCTTGGCGGCCAGCAGGTCCGCCGCCTTCAGCGATTCCTGCAGGCGTGTGCCCAGCGACAGGATGGCGACCGAGGTTCCTTCGCGCACGATCCGGCCCTTGCCGATCTCCAGCGGGGCGGCCAGTTCCGGGATCTCCACGCCCACGCCGTCGCCGCGCGGATAGCGGAAGGCGCTGGGGCGGTCGTCGATGGCCAGGGACGTCGAAATCATCGCCGCCAGTTCGGCCTCGTCCGCCGCCGCCATCAGCACCATGCCGGGCAGCGCACCCATGAAGCCGATGTCGAACGATCCCGCGTGGGTCGAACCGTCGGCCCCGACCAGACCCGCCCGATCCATGGCGAAGCGCACCGGCAGGGACTGGATCGCCACGTCGTGGACCACCTGGTCGTAACCGCGTTGCAGGAAGGTGGAATAGATGGCGCAGATCGGCTTCATCCCGTCCGCCGCCAGACCGGCCGCAAAGGTCACCGCGTGCTGCTCGGCGATGCCGACATCATAGGTCCGCTCAGGGAAGGCCTGACCGAACAGATCAAGACCCGTGCCGCTGGGCATGGCCGCCGTGATCGCCACCACCGACGGGTCGATCTGGGCGTGTTTGATCAGTTCGGTGCCGAACACCTTGGTGTAGCTGGGCGTGTTCGAGATCGGCTTGGCCTGTTTGCCCGACACCACATCGAACTTGACCACGGCATGCAGTTTGTCGGCGCTGGACTCGGCGGGCGCATAGCCCTTGCCCTTCTGCGTCACGACGTGGACCAGCACGGGCCGGTCCTCGATGGCCGCCGCCTTCTTCAGGATCGGCACCAGATTATCCATGTCGTGCCCGTCGATCGGCCCGACATAATAGAAGCCCAGTTCCTCGAAGAAGGTGCCGCCGGTCACCATGCCGCGCGCATATTCCTCGGCCTTCTTGGCCGCCTTGCGGAAGGGGCGCGGCAGGTGCTGCGCCACCGACTTGCCCAGCCGTCGCACGTTCTGATAGGCGCCGCCCGACACCAGACCAGCCAGATAGGCGCTCATCCCGCCGACCGGGGGCGCAATCGACATGTCGTTGTCGTTCAGAATGACCATCAGTTGCCCGCTGGTCGCCTCGGCGGCGTTGTTCATCGCCTCATAGGCCATGCCCGCCGACATGGAGCCGTCGCCGATCACGGCCACAACCCGGTTCTTCTCGCCCTTCTGGTCGCGCGCGGCGGCGAAGCCCAGGGCGGCGCTGATCGAGGTCGAGGCGTGGGCCGCGCCGAACGGATCGTATTCGCTCTCGCTGCGCTTGGTGAAACCCGACAGGCCGCCGCCCTGACGCAGGGTGCGAATGCGGTCGCGACGTCCGGTCAGGATCTTGTGCGGATAGCACTGGTGACCAACGTCCCAGATCAGGATATCCTTTGGAGTTTCAAACACATGGTGCAGCGCTGTGGTCAGCTCGACCACGCCCAGACCCGCGCCCAGATGCCCGCCCGTCACCGACACCGCATCGATCGTCTCGATCCGCACCTCGTTCGCCAGCTGCTTCAGCTGGGCGATATCGAAGCTCCGCATGTCAGCGGGAATCTTGACGGTGTCGAGCAGGGGGGTGTCAGGCATCAGCGGAACCTTGAAGGTCTTCTTGTCGTAACCCGCTTTTACGGGTCAGGTTTCCTATCAGGACCGACGCTTTAATACAAAGTCCACGCTGGCCTTAAGGGTTTCGGCGTCATGGCCGAACGGCTCCAAATGCGACCGCGCCTGGTCGGCCAGATGTGCGACCCGTTGTCGCGCCGCCTCGACGCCCAGCAGGGTGACGAAGTTGGTCTTGCCCAGGGCCGCATCCTTGCCGCCCGCCGCCTTGCCCATTTCCTCAGGCGTGCCTTCGACGTCCAGCAGATCATCGACGATCTGATAGGCCAGACCGACGTCGTGTGAGAAGCTGATCAGGGCGTGCTGATGCTGGGGCGAGGCGTCGGCGATAATCAACGGAATCTCAAACGCGTAGGCGAACAGGGCGCCGGTCTTCAGGCGCTGCATACGCGCCACCCCGCCCAGGTCGTCACGCACGCCCAGCAGGTCGATCATCTGCCCCCCCGCCATGCCCCGCGCGCCCGACGCCAGCGACAGCCGCGCCGCCAGTTCACAGCGCACGGCCGCGTCCTCGTGCGTGTCTTCATGCAGGATGATGTCGAAGGCCGCCGTCTGCAGCGCGTCCCCCGCCAGCACCGCCGTCGCCTCGTCATAGGCGCGGTGGACGGTCGGGCGGCCCCGGCGCATGTCGTCATCGTCCATGCACGGCAGGTCGTCGTGGACCAGACTATAGGCGTGGACGCATTCCAGGGCGCAGGCGGCCCGCAGCACCGAGCGTTCGTCGATGTCGAACAGCCGCGCCGCCTCCAGCGCAAAGAACGGACGCAGCCGCTTGCCCGGCCCCAGCGCCGCATAACGCATGGCCTCGGTCAGGCGCGATTCCGGCCCCTCAGCGCGCGGCAGCAGTTGGTCCAGCGCCACCGTCACCAGATCGGCGACCTCGGCGACCCGGTCTATCACGGCCTGCTCGGGCGAATTGGCGGCGATCAAATAGGTCAAGATATCGGCCCGATCATTCGAAGGACGCCGCTTCTACACCCTTGGCCTGACCGTCCGGGCCGACCACGATCTTTTCGACACGCAGTTGCGCCGCCTTCAGGCGCGCCTCGCAATGGGCCTTCAGCTTCGCGCCCTCTTCATAGAGGGCGATCGATTCCTCCAGCGGCGCCTGACCCGATTCCAGGCGCGAGACGATGGTTTCCAGACGCTGCAGGGCGTCTTCAAAGCTGAGATCGGCGGGGATGGAGGCGGCGTTGTCGGTCATGGCGGCGGACCCTAAAGACCCCGCCGCTCCGCTTCAACGGTTGATGCGACTATCGCTTCTCGTAGCGACGCTGCGACCAGTATTTGAAGCCCTGGTTATGCACCAGCTTCCACCCGGCCGCCTTCAGGCGCGCGCCGACCATGTGGTTGAAATAGCCATGGGCGAAGACCAGCACGTCTTCACCGCTTTCGGCGCGCGCGATCAGCTTCTGCGCCGCCTGTTCGGCCCGCGCCTCGGCCTCGACGCGGGTTTCCTGGCCGCCGTGGTTGTTGAAGGCGTGCCACCAGAAGCGCGACACCACGCCCCACCAGCGCGGCGACAGCTTGAACCAGTTCGGAAAGGGTGGTGGCGGCAGCGGCGCCTCGATGAACATGACGTCCGTCACCACCTCGCGCCCGGCGGCGGCGGCGGCGGCGGTCTCCTGCGCGCGCAGACGGGTCGAGGCGTAGATGACCCCTGCCCCCTGCGCCGTGGTCAGCAGAGCGTCCGGCGGCGTCTGACCGGCCAGCAGGCCGCCGATCTCATAACGCGCCCACCAGTCGCCATACTCACGCGCCGTGATCATGCATTTGCGCGACAGGGCCGGTTCGCCGTGACGGGTCAGGGTGATGGCGCCAGGCCGCACTCCGGCCAGCACACCGGACGACGCGGTCGACTTCTGGTGCGACACGGACGGTTCGGTCGAATCGAGAGACAGGGCGGGAACAGACATGACAAACGGACGAACCTTTATTCTCAAGGCTTTATGCGTCCTCAGTCCTCCCCAAGCGTGGCAATACTCGCGGCCGCGATGCGACCTTATCCGCCAAGGTGGTAACCGCCCTCGCGCCCCGACACAACCTCGCCTTAACACCGGCATTGCACAGCCGTGTGAACAGACAGGCAGCAAGGTCGCGCGCGACGCCATCTGACGCTAAGGGGCGAACCATGACCGAACCCCTGATCCGCCCTGCCCGCCTCGACGACGCCGCCGCTCTGGGGGCCCTGGGCCGCCAGACCTTCATCGACACCTTCGTCACCGGGTTCGGCATCCCCTACCCCAAGGCGGATCTGGAAAGCTTTCTAAACGCCAGCTTCGATCTGGCGCCGATGCAGAAGAAACTGGTTGAGCCGGGCTGCGCCTGGTGGGTGGCCGACCGAGACGGCGAACTGCTGGCCTTCGCCAACACCGGGCCCAACGGCCTGCCCCATCCCGACGCGCAACCGACCCACATGGAGTTGCGCCGCCTGTACGTCGCCAAGACCGCGCAAGGCCTGGGCCTCGGCACCAAACTACTGACTCTGGCGCTGGAATGGATGCAGGCCAACACAGACGGGCCGCTGTGGATCGGCGTCTGGAGCGGCAACCTGAAGGCCCAGAAACTGTATGGCGTCTACGGCTTCGAGAAGGCCGGGGAATACCGCTACCCCGTCGGCGACTGGTTCGATGACGAGGTCATCTTGCGGCGCACCTGATCAGGGTTCACTCTCAGCCCATGCTCCTGCCCTTCTTCTCCGCCCTGCGTGACGCCAAGGTTCCGGTGTCGATGAAGGAATGGCTCCATCTGATGGAGGCCATGGACCGCGATGTCGCCGGGCGCGAGGTCGAGGCCTTTTACCACCTGTCGCGCGCCGTTCTGGTCAAGGACGAGAAACACTACGACCGGTTCGATCAGGTGTTCGGCACGGTGTTCAAGGGCATCGAGACGATCGGCGCGGGCGAAGACCTGACCACCGACATTCCCGAAGACTGGCTGCGGCTGCTGAACGAAAAATACCTGACCGACGAAGAGAAGGCCCAGATCGAGGCCCTGGGCGGCTTCGACAAGCTGATGGAGACCCTGAAAGAGCGGCTGGAAGAGCAGAAGGAACGCCATTCCGGCGGCTCAAAATGGATCGGCACGGGCGGGACCAGCCCCTTCGGTCACGGCGGCTATAATCCCGAAGGGGTGCGGATCGGCGGGCCGGGCAAACATGGCCGGGCGTTCAAGGTCTGGGAAAAGCGCGAGTTCAAGAACCTGGACGACACGGTCGAACTGGGCACCCGCAACATCAAGGTCGCCCTGCGCCGTTTGCGCCGTTTCGCACGGCAAGGCGCGGCGGATGAACTGGATATCGACGGCACCATCGACGGCACGGCGCGTCAGGGCTGGCTGGACATCCAGATGCGGCCCGAGCGGCGCAATACGATCAAGGTCTTGCTGTTCCTGGACATCGGCGGATCGATGGACGGCCATATCAAGATGGTCGAGGAGCTGTTCTCGGCGGCCAAGACCGAGTTCAAGAACCTGGAGTTCTTCTACTTCCACAACTGCCTCTACGAAGGCGTCTGGAAGGACAATCGCCGCCGCCACACCGAACGCATCCCCACCTGGGACGTGTTGAACAAATATCCCGGCGACTGGCGCGCCATCTTCGTCGGCGACGCGACAATGTCCCCGTATGAAGTCACCATGCCCGGCGGTTCGGTCGAACACTGGAACGAAGAAGCCGGGGCTGTCTGGATGAAGCGCGCCCGCCAGCAGTGGGACAAGTCGGTCTGGCTGAACCCCGTGGCCGAACGCTACTGGAATTACACCGCCTCGGTCGGCCTGCTGAACGAGGTGATGGATCACCGCATGTATCCGCTGACGCTGGAGGGCCTCGACAAGGCCATGCGCGCTCTGACAAGGTGAGTTGAAGCCGGGGGGCCTGCTGTCGCTTGAGGGGATTATCAAATGATCGCCACCGCCTTCGCCATGCTGTTCGCCATGCAGCAGCCCGCCCCGACCATCGTGTGGGAAACGCCTGCGCCAGAACCCGCTGTCCAGGCCCCTGCCCCCGCTCCCCAGCACAATGTCCCCGACTGGGGCGTCGCCGACCCCTTCGGGTTTGAGCGGGCGCGATGCAATCCCGTCATCCGCGGGAACAAGCCGCTGGATGTCTGCCAGGCCGAGGTGCGCACTCAGCTGGCCCTGGCCCTGGGCGACAGACTGCCCGACGCCCTGCGTCCCGTCGGCATGGCCGATAACTGCCAAATGCGCAGGAATGAGGCGGACGGCTCCGCCTACGCCGTCCTGTGCGCCACGCCGCCCCGCTCGGCCATCGCCTCCTCAGTGCCGCAGGAAATGGATTGCCGCAGCCGACCGGACCGCAGCGGCGGCGGCTTCACCTCCGAATGTCGCCCGATCAATGCAGCTGAGGAAAAAGGCGCGTCGATCACACTCTGGAGCAATGACTGACCAGACGCAAAAACGCCGCCCGCTTTCGCGGACGGCGTTTCGACTGCTCAGAAAAAGCGATTACTTGCCGCGAAGGGCGTCTTTCGCGCCGCCGACAGCGTTCTGCACCTTGCCGGCGACCTGATCGGCCTTGCCTTCGGCTTCAAGCTTATGGTCGCCCGTGACCTTGCCCGCAGCTTCCTTGATCTTGCCGCCGATGTTCTTTGCGGCGCCTTCGATACGATCGTGATCAGCCATCAGAAATCTCCTGCTTCAAGCAACGTCGGAATGACGCCGCGTTCGAGAAGAAAACGGAATGGACCCCAGGCTGTTCCGTAAGGCTCAGCTTGCGCGGCGCAGCCACACCGCCAGCGCCCAGGCGTGGGAGTCATGACGCAGCCGAGACAGAGCGAAGGTCGGGTCCAGCCAGACCAGCGTATGATCATCCTCGCACCGGGCGTCCGGGTTCTCGCCCGTCACCTTTACGGTCCAGAAGCCGCCGACGCTCTTGATCGGTTCATTGGTCGAGCGTCGGAAATACTGCGTCGCCTCGGTGATGCGGTTTTCCGGCGTGATGCTCAGCCCGGTTTCCTCGGCGAACTCCCGCACCAGGGCCTGGACCTCGCTCTCCTCGACATCCACGCCACCGCCCGGCAGATCAAAATAGGCGCCGCCAGGACGCTCGACGCGCACACAGGCGATCAGACCATCGCGCGCGGCGATGCCGAACGCGGTGGCCCGATGGCGGTACTCAAGAACAGGATTATGAACGCCGAACTGCAACATGAACAAACTGGATCTTAAAGGTCGAACACCAACTGGGCGCGCACGCCCTTATGGGCGCCATCATATTCGACGCCCGAGCGCAGGCCAGACGCCATGGCGGAAATGATCTTGCCGCCCAGCCCCGTGCCCTTGGGCTTGCCCAGGCCCAGACCCGGCCCGTCGTCCTCGACCGTCAGAACGGCCCGGCCGTCGCCGTCAGGCTTCATATGAATGCGGATTTCACCGCCCTGCCCTGGCGCATAGGCGTATTTGACGGCGTTGGTCACCAACTCCGTCACGATCACGCCCAGGGACACCGCCTGATCGGTCGACACCGACAGAGGCGCCGCCTCCAGGATCAGACGCGGCGAGCCGTCATCCGGCCCGATGGATTTGGACAGCTCGTCCATCAGCCCGTGCAGATATTCATCCATGGCGACGCGCGACATGTCGCCGGAGGTGTAGAGCCTGCGGTGCACATGAGCCACGGCCTCGATCCGCGCCTGGGATTCCCGCAATGCATCCTTGGCGCCCTGATCGGACACATGGCGCATCTGCAGCGACATAAAGCTGGACACCAGTTGCAGCGAGTTGCCGACGCGGTGGTTCACTTCGCGCAGCATGGCCTCGGCCCGGTCGCGCGCCAGTCGGATTTCCTCCTGGGCGCGGTCGTTGTCGCGTTGCAGGCGGCGGCGCACGACGGCATCTTCCAGCGCCGACCGCAGCAAGGCGGTGAAGTCCTCCGACACGTCCTTGATCACATAGTCCGCTGCTCCGGCCCGCAGCGCGGCGACCGCCAGACGCCCTTCCTGCGCGCCCGTCACATAGACGACCGGCGGCGGCGCGTTCAGCGCCATGATCTCCGGCAGCACGTCCATGCCGTCGCGCGCAGGCATATAGTGGTCCAGCGCGCAGACGTCGTATTCATTCTGCCTGAGCAGTTCCAGGCCCTCGTCTCCGTCGAAGGCGCAGGTGACAAGATAGCCTTTGCGGCTCAGCTCCTTTTCGACCAGCCGGGACAGACCCCGATCATCGTCGATGTAGAGCAGGCGGATGGCGCCAAGGTTTTCGATCACTCCATCTCCGGGGCCTGGATCACCGACAGGAACAGACCCAGTTGGCGGATGGCGCCGCCAAAGGATTCATAGTCCACCGGCTTGGTGATGTAGACGTTGCAGCCCAGATCGTAGCAGCGCTGGATCTCCACCTTGTCGTCGGTGGTCGTCAGAACAACCACGGGCGCGCGGCGCAGACGCTCATTGCCCTTCACCTTCTCCAGAATATCGGTGCCCGACATGTCTGGAAGATTCAGGTCAAGAAGGATCAGCAAGGGGCCATTGGTCAGCACCTCTTCGCTGAACAGGTAATCAAGCGCCGCGCCGCCCTCGTCGAAATGCTGGATTTCGTTGTTGATGTTCGCGCGCCGAATGTTCTTTTCAATCAGCTTGGCGTGGCCGTGGTCGTCTTCGACCATGACGATTTTCACAGGATGCGTCACTGCGCGGCTCCAAGTTCTGACATGTTCAGTCGTTTGGGGAATTTCAGAATAAAAGTCGACCCCTTCCCAAGCTCGGATTCAACGTCAATGGCGCCGCCCATGCGACGAACACTATTGCGTACGAAGGCCAGCCCTAGTCCTTCGCCATTTCGGTCCTGTTTGCCTGAACGCCTGAACAGCTCGAATATCCGCTCATGGTCACGGGGAGCGATGCCGCGACCATTATCCGCAATGCGATAGACGATATAATTGCCGGGCTCTTCTTGGCCGGAGACAATTATCTCGCCCGGCCGATTCATATCCAGATATTTAACAGCGTTATCAATCAAATTGCCGACGATCTGTTCCATGGACAGCCGGTCGCTCTCAATGCTCGGCAGGGGCTGGATCGTGATCTTGGCGCCGGCGGCCTCAGTCTGGTGATGGACGCTGTTGGCGATCGCCTGCGCCATCGCGGTCATGTCCAGCGTCTCGGAGAGCAGGTTGCGCCGCCCTTCGCGCGACAGTTTCAGGATGGCGTTGATCAGCCGGTCCATCTTCTCGGTGGAGGCGCGGATGAAGCCGATGGCCTCGGGCATGTCCTCACGAACCGCCACCACCACCTCCTTGTCGACTTCGCGATCCTTCTCAGCCTCGGCGATGGCCGCATCGATGATCTTGCCCGCCTGCTCCAGTTCTGAGGTGTAGCCCATGACATTGACCAGGGGCGCCCGCAGGTCATGGCTGACGATATAGGCGAAGCGCTGGATTTCCTCATTGGCGCGTGACAGGTCGGCGGTCCGCTCCTGCACCGTCGCCTCAAGCCCCACGTTCAAGGCATCGACCTCCGCGCGCGCCTCCTGGATTTCAGCGACGTAGCGACGGACCATCCAGGCCGACAGTATCGCCAGGATCACAACCAGAAGCGCCGCCAGCGCATCCATGACCACGGTTGCCACGCCCGAACGCTGCGACGCCTTGGAGCGTTCGGCGATCCGCACGGACTTGGTCTGGTCGAACTGCTCCACCGTCACACGCATCTCGTCCATGATGCGTTTGCCTTCGCCCGAGCGCACCGACTGGATGGCCTGACCGATGCGTCCCCCGCGCGCCATGCTCAGGGTGGCGTCCATCTCAGCGAACTTGTCATCCGCCAGCGTATGCATGCGCGCCACATAGACCTTGAGCTCGGGCTCCCTGGCGGCAGCCTCTTCCAAGAAGGCCAGTGCGGGCGTCAGGTCCTGACGGGCGTCTTCATAAGGCTTCAGAAACTCGCTGCGTCCCGTCAGCAAAAACCCCCGCTGAGCAGTTTCGGCGCCCAGCACCGCGATGATCACCGTGCGTGACGCCCTGCGCATCGACTGCGCGTACTCGATGGCGCCGTTCACCTTGGCCGTGCGCTGGATCATCACGAAAGTGCCGACATTGACCACCAGCAACAGGGCGAAGGCCAGCGTCAGCAGGGCTGTGATCGAACGAACCAGTGACGGCGTGCGCAGGAAATCGCCGAACCGCGACAAGCTTAGACTTGAACTGGATGTCATGACGCCGAGCATTAGCGCCGCCGGGAGGAAGGTCAAACTCTGGTTGTGCGATGCCCACAAAACCACCCCGCGTCGTGGGACGCGATCAGACCTGCCCCAGCGTCCTCAGCCGCGCCTTCGGGTGGATCTCGTTCTGGCTCATCACCACGGTCTGGCCGCGGAAACGTTCGATGATCGAACGGACATAGGGGCGGGTCTGCGGGCCGGTCAGCAGCACCGGATTTTCGCCCATCATCGCCACCCGTTCAAAGGTGTCGCGCACCGCGCGAATGAAGTCCTGCAGCCGTGACGGCGCCATCGCCAACTGCTTGTCCTCGCCGCCGCCGATCAGGCTCTCGGCAAAGGCGGCCTCCCATTCCGGCGACAGGGTCACGATGGGCAGGGCGCCGTCGCCGCCCTGATGCTGCCAGCAAAGCTGGCGCGCCAGCCGCGCCCGGACGTGTTCGACCAGGGTGGTGACGCTGCTGGAATGGGGCGCGGCCTCGGCCAAGCCTTCCAGAATAGCGGGCAGGTCGCGGATCGACACCTTCTCGCGCAGCAGCACCTGCAGCACGCGTTGCAGGGTCGTGACCGTGACCACGCTGGGCACCAGCTCCTCGACCAGCTTCTTCTCTTCGGTCCCAAGCTCCTTCAGCAGCTTCTGCACTTCGCCATAGGACAACAGGTCGGCCATATTCTCCTTCAGGATTTCCGTCAGGTGCGTGGTCAGCACCGTGGACGGGTCCACCAGCGTATAGCCGTGGAAGGTCGCCTCTTCGCGCAGGCTCTCCTCGATCCAGGTCGCGGGCAGGCCGAAGGTCGGCTCCTTCATATGCTCGCCCGGCAACTCAACCTGACGCCCGGCCGGGTCCATCGCCATCAGATGCCCCAGCCGCACCTCGCCCGCACCTGCGTCCATCTCCTTGATGCGGATGGCGTAGCCCTGGGTCGGCAGGCGCATATTGTCCAGAATGCGCACCTGCGGCATCACGAAACCGTACTCCTGCGCCAGCGACCGGCGCAGCGCCTTGATCTGATCGGTCAGGCGACGCCCTTCCAGATCGTTGATCAGGCTCAGCAGCGAATAGCCCAGCTCGATCTTGACCTCGTCTATGGTCAGGACGTTTGAGATCGGCTCATCGACCTCGGGCTGGGGCTTGGCGGCCTCGATCTCGGCCTCGGTCGGCTTGGGCTTCAGCCGCTCACGACCCAGCCGCCACGCCATATAGCCTGAACCCAGCGCCAAGGCCGCAAACGGGATTAGCGGCATTCCGGGGATCAGGCCGATCAGGCCCGCCGCACCCGACACCACGCCCAGCGACACCGGATTGGTGGCCAGTTGCGTCACCAGCGCCTTGTCGGCGGTGCCTTCGACGCCCGCCTTGGACACCAGGAAGCCTGCGGCGATCGAGATGATGATGGCCGGCACCTGCGTCACCAGACCATCGCCCACCGTCAGCTGCACATAGGTGCTGGCGGCCTCCGCGGCGGGCATCCCGTGCTGCAGGGTGCCGATCAGCATCCCTCCGATCACATTGATGAAGGTGATGATCAGGCCCGCCACGGCGTCGCCGCGCACAAACTTGGACGCACCGTCCATGGCGCCGAAGAAGGTGGATTCCTGCTCCAGCTCCTTGCGGCGGATCTTGGCCTGGTCCTCGGTGATCAGCCCCGATGACAGATCGGCGTCGATGGCCATCTGCTTGCCGGGCATGGAATCCAGGGTGAAGCGGGCGGACACTTCCGCGATCCGCGTCGACCCCTTGGTGATGACGACAAAGTTCACCACCAGGATGATGGCGAAGATGATCACCCCGATGACGAAGTTGCCCCCCATCATCAGTTGCCCGAAGGCGTTGATGACCTGACCGGCCGCGTCATGCCCCTCCTGACCGTGCGTCAGGATCAGTCGCGTCGAGGCCAGGTTCAGGCCTAGCCGGAACAGGGTCGAGACGAGCAGCACCGTCGGGAAGATGGCGAAGTCCAACGGCCGCTTCATCATCACGGCCGTCATCAGGATCAGCACGGACGAGACCAGCGAGATCGCCAGCAGCAGGTCCAGCAGCATCTTCGGGACCGGCAGGATCAGCAGCATGATCACGCCGATCACGCCGACAGCCATCAGGACTTCGCCGCGGTTCAGCCAGCCCAGAACATCGCGTCCGGTCGGACGGGCCATGCCGTCCTTCATCATGACCGGCGTGTCAGTCACGGCCCAGCACCTTCAGGGCGCGTCGGGCGGCGTCGGCGATCACAGCCTCGCGCTGCTCCAGCGTGGCGTCCACTGCGCCGGTGAAATAGGCCGCCATGATGATCGGCGCGCCGGTCGGCGGCTTCAGCAGGCCGACATCATTGGTCGCGCCATTGGCGCCGGTCCCGGTCTTGTGCGCCAGGGTCCAGCCTGCCGGGATCGCCGCCTTCAGCCGGTTCGCCCCCGTCGGCGACGCCGTCAGCCAGCCTTTCAGCAAGGCGTCATGCTCGGGCGTCAGCCGCGTGCTGGACGTCATCAGGGCGATGTTGGCCAGCGTCTGCTCAGGCAGGCAGGTGTCGCGCGGATCATTAGGCAGGGCGGTGTTCAGGTCCGGCTCCAGGCGCGAAATCAGGGTGGTGGTGTCGCCGAACGTCGGCCACCACGAACGCCATACGGCGATTCCGCCCATTTCCCGGATCAGGATATTGGCCGCCGGATTATCGCTGACCTCGACCGCCGCCTGCATCAGTTCGCGAATGGTCAGGCTGCGCCCAACGGCCTTTTCGGTGACCGGGGCGTGGGGGATCATGTCGACGGCGGCGATCCGCACCGCACGATCCAGCTGCTCTTCGTCACGCTGTATGCGCTCGAAGGTCGCCATCGCCAGGAAGGCCTTGAAGGTCGAGCAATAGGCGAACCGCTCCTGCGACCGCCACAGCAGCCGCCGCCCGCTGCCGACGTCCAGCGCGGCGAAGCCCAGCCGCCCGCCGTGCCGCGCCTCTAGATCGGACAGGAAGAAATCCTGCGTCTGCTCATCCGTCTTGGGCTTCTTACGCTCGGGATAGCAGCCCGCCAGCGTCAGCGCGCCTGCGCCGACGATCAACGCCCTGCGATCGAAGCCCTTCGCCATATCAGGCCGCGTAGCCCGAGGCCGAAACACCGCTCTGGGGCGCCGGGATGGCCGTGCCTTCGTCCGCGTATTCGTTCAGCTTGTTGCGCAGGGTGCGGATGGAGATGCCCAGGATGTTGGCCGCGTGGGTGCGATTGCCCAGGCAATGATTCAGGGTGTCCAGGATAAGCGTCTTCTCCATCGCCGCCACGGTCTGACCGACAAAGTTGCGGGTCACCGCATCCGCCGCCTGGGCCGCCCGCGCCGCGATGCCGCCGCCGTAGGGGCTGTCGTGTCCGACCGGCGCCGTATGGCCAGTCAGGCCGGATGATGACGGGTTCAGCGGCTGGCCGTCCGGCAGGCGGATGGCGTCCACGTCGATCTCCGCCCCCGTCGCCAACAGCACCGCGCGGTGCATGGCGTTCTCCAGCTCACGGACGTTGCCGGGCCAGCGGTGCGCGGCGATGGCCTGACGTGCGTTGGTGGAGATCGCACGTACCGGCACGCCGTTCGCAGCCGCATATTTCTTGACGAAATGATCGGCCAGCACGCCGATGTCGCCCGGACGCTCGCGCAAGGACGGCAGGCGCAGGTTCACCACGTTCAGCCGGTACAGCAGGTCTTCGCGGAACACGCCCTCCGCCACGGCCTTGGACAGGTCGCGGTTCGAGGTGGCGATGATGCGGATATTGACGGGCACGGGCTTGGAGCCGCCGACGCGGTCGATGACCCGCTCCTGGATCGCGCGCAGCAGCTTGGCCTGCAGCCGGGCGTCCATCTCCGAGATTTCGTCCAGCAGCAGGGTGCCGCCGTCCGCCTCCTCGAACTTGCCGATCCGACGCGCGACGGCGCCGGTGAAGGCGCCCTTCTCATGGCCGAACAGTTCGGATTCCAGCAGATTGTCAGGAATGGCGGCGCAGTTGACGCTGATGAACGGACGTTCCTTGCGGCGCGAGTTCTCGTGCAGGTAACGGGCCATCACCTCCTTGCCGACGCCGCTTTCGCCGGTGACCAGGATCGAGGCCTCCGAGCGCGCAACCTGATCGGCCAGTTGCAGCACCGCCTTCATCGACGGGTCGGCCGAGATCATCGGCTTTTCGTCGTCCGCCACCGCCGACAGAACGGCGGCGATCAGGTCCGCATCGGGCGGCAGGGGGATGAACTCCTTGGCCCCCGCGCGAATAGCGGCGGCGGCTTCACGCGCATCGGCGTCGACGCCAAAGGCCACGACCGGCACCGTGATCCGCTCGGCCTCGTTGGCCGCGATCAGGGCGGCGATGTCGAGCTGATAGTCGACCATCAGCAGGTCGGCCCCCTGCCCGCGACGCAGTTGCTCGGTCGCCTGATCCGCGCGTTCGACGTGATTGACCTTGGCGCCGTGCGCCATGGCCATCTTCACCGCCGAAGCCAGTTGTCCGCTCAGTCTGCCAACCACCAGAAGACGCATTGTTCTTCTCCTCTAATCCCTGTTTCGAACGGGTCGCCCGCCTTGCAGCGAGACGCGATTTCCAAGGAAATCGCTTAGGCGCCGCCGTCCTCAGCCTTCACGATTTCCGTCATGGTGACGCCCAGCCGATCCTCGACCACGACGACCTCTCCGCGCGCGACCAGACGGTTGTTGACGAAGATGTCGATCGCCTCGCCGACCTTGCGGTCCAGTTCCAGCACCGACCCTCTGTTCAGCTTCAGCAACTGGGCCACCGACATGTGCGACTTGCCCAGAACGGCCGAGATGTTCACCGGCACGTCGAAGACGGTGGCCAGGTCGGCGGCGGTCTTCTCACCGCCTTCGTCCAGTGTGGCCAGGTCGGTGGAGGCGGCGAACTCCTCAAGAGCCAGGTCGTCGGACGCCATCAGAATTCGCTCCGGTCGGCTGAAAGGGTTTCGCCATGACCGGCTTCGGCGGCCAGGGCGGCGTTCAGGGCTTCGGCGACACGGTCAGCCGAGCCTTGCGGATCATGTTCGGCGCGCCCGTCCGCCCATTCCAGTTGGAAGGCGGACGGCGCCATGCCGGGTTCGTCGCGGAAGGCGACCACCCCGGTGAAGCCGCTATCGGCGCAGGCCTGTTCGATCTGGGCGCGCGCCATCTCATCCAGACCCGAACCGCGCATCACCAGACGCGGCGAGGCGTCGATTTCCTGCGCCAGCATTTCCAGCGCGGCCTTCAGCGGCGCACTCGGGAACTTGGCCAGGGCCGCGCCGCCGATGGCCCGTGCCGCCGCCACGGCCAGATCGGCCGACTGTTCACGGTGCGCCTGTGCGACGCTCTTCAGCATCGTCATGGCCTGGGCGGTGGACTGGGCGATATGGCTCAACGCCATGGCGCGGATGTGCTCGACTTCGCTCAGCGCCTGTTCGCGCGCCTCCAGCCGCGCCTGCGCCACCAGGGCGTCGACCTCGGCGGGCATGAAGCTGCGCTTGGGCGCCTTCCATGCGCCGGGATGCACGACGCCGCCATCGGCGTCGAACTCGGTGTCGAAGAAGAAGGGGCGGGCCACGCCGGGGATCTGGGCCATGTCAGTAAATCAACTCGTCGTCGGCGCCCTGGCCGGCCAGCATGATCTCGCCGCGTGCGGCCAGATCCTTGGCGACCTGCACCATGGCCATCTGGGCCGCATCCACGTCCTTCAGACGCACCGGCCCCATGGATTCCATGTCTTCGCGCATGATCTTGGAGGCGCGTTCGGACATGTTGGAGAAGAACATCTCGCGCAGGCCTTCCGAAGACCCCTTCAGCGCCAGACCCAGCTGATCCTTCTCGACGCCGCGCAGCAGGGTCTGAACCCCGCCGGGATCCAGTTTGGACAGGTCTTCGAACACAAACATCAGGGCGCGGATGCGTTCAGCGGACTCACGGCTGCGCTCTTCCAGCGCGCCGATGAACCGGCTCTCGGTCTGGCGGTCGAAGTTGTTGAAGATGTCGGCCATCATTTCATGGCTGTCGCGCTTGGAGGTGCGGGCCAGGTTCGACATGAACTCGTTGCGCAGGGTCTGTTCGATCTTGTCCAGAATCTCGCGCTGCACCGGCTCCATGCGCAGCATCCGCTGCACGCACTCCAGCGCGAAATCCTCCGGCAGGCTGGTCAGCACGCGCGCGGCGTGGTCCGAGCGCACCTTGGACAGGATCACCGCCACGGTCTGCGGATATTCGTTCTTCAGATAGTTGGCGAGGACCGCCTCGTTCACATTGCCCAGCTTGTCCCACATAGTCCGCCCGGCGGGCCCGCGGATCTCCTCCATCAGCCCGTCGACGCGGTCCTTGGGCAGGAAGGCCGACAGCATCCGCTGCGTCTGGTCATAGCTGCCCATGACCGAGCCTGAGCCCGACAGCCCCGACACGAACTCCAGCATCAGGCTCTCGACCACCTCGGCGCTGACGGTGCCCAGCATCGACATGGCCTGAGAAACCTCCTTGACCTCTTCGTCGTCCAGCCGCTCCCACAGCGCCGTGTGCTCCTCGCCCAGCGCCAGCAGGATCACGGCCGCCTTTTCAGGCCCCGTCAGCTTCGCGGCGTCCTCCACCGCAGCCTTCTTGTTGACCAGCTTCGCCATCAGCCTTCGGACACCCAGCCGCGCAGGATGCTGGTCGCCTCGTCAGGATGGCTCTGAACGAAGTCGGCGACCTTCTTGACCGAAGACGCCTTCACCTGGCCCTCGATGCGGGCGATGTCGATCTTGTGGTCCATCTCGCTGTGCGGCGCCAGATGCGCCAGTTGCGGCTGGCCGTCTGGCCCGACCAGCGTCGTCTGCAGCGCCGTCACCGGCACGCCGCCGCCCGCCAGAGCCGGCAGGTTCGAACCGCCCGCCACCGTCTTCAGCAGAGGACGCAGCACGAAGAAGATCAACAGCCCGGCCGTCAGCAGCAGCACCAGCAGCTCAATGCCGCGCATGATGTCGTTCTTGGAGAAGTTGAACATCGACGACGCCCCGTCCAGCCCGCCGCCCAGCGCGGGCTCGCGGTTGAAGCGGACGTTCAGAACCTCGATCTTGTCGCCGCGCGCTTCATCCACACCGGCGGCGGCGCCGACCAGCGACTTGATCTGGGCGATCTCCTCAGGGGTGCGCGGCGCATAGGTCGGCTCGCCCTTGCCGTTGGCAGGAGGCGTCCAGCGGCCATCGACGGCGACCGAGACGGACAGTTTCTTGACCTCGCCCGGCTCGCGCGTGGTCGTCGTGGTGGTGCTGGAGTTCTGGTAGTTGGTGATCTCGGCGTTCTGGCTGGAACGCTCGCCCGTCTGGGTCGGGTCGCCCGCCCCGCCCGGCATGTTTGTGGCGGCGGACACGGCGCCGTCAGGCTGGGCCTGATTGTTCTGCGACAGCGAACCGTTCGTCGATGTCGACAGGATGACCTGGCCGTCGGGATCGTACTTCTGCTCCTGGGTGGTCGAGCGGCTGCGGTCGATGTCTGCCGACACCTGAACACGCGCGGCGCCCACGCCGACCACACCCTCGACGATGTCCTTGATGCGCGACTGAAGCTGGGCTTCGGTCGTGTTCTTGGTCTCCAGCGCCGAAGCGGAAGAGAACTCGTCGCCCTCATTGCCTGCTGCCAGGGTGCGGTTGTTCTGGTCCGCAACCGTGACGCGCTCGGGCTTCAGGTTCGGCACGGACGAGGCCACCAGATTGCGGATCGCCCGCACCTGATCGCCTGACAGATCGCGCCCACCCAGCCCCACCAGCACGGCGGCGGTCGGGTCCGAACCGGCGGACGAGAACATTTCACGGCGCGGCAGGGTGATGTGGACACGGGCGGCGGTGATGCCGCGCATCGACATGATGGTGCGCGAAAGCTCGCCCTGCAGGGCGCGCTGCTCGTTCAATTGCTGCTGGAACTCGGTCTGACCCAGCACCGACTGGTTGTCGAAGATTTCGTAGCCGACCGACCCCGTGGTCACCAGACCCTTGCCCGCGACCAGCATCCGCGCCTCGCCGACCTGGTCGCGATTGACCATGATGGTCGAGCCGTCGCCCTTGGACGAGTATTTGATGTTGGCCTGCTGCAGGGCGGCGGTGATCTCGCCGGCTTCGCGCAGATCAAGGTTGGAATACAGCAGCGCGTCCGGCGACTGCCCCATGCGCAGCATGACGGCGACCAGCACGGCGGCGACGCCCGCGGCGACGCCGAGAACCGCAGCCAGACGACCGATCCCGAACTTCTGCAACGCTTCGGTAAAACCGCCCACGCGTCCCGCCCCAACCACACGCGCGACCAACGCAATCCCGCTAGGCAGAAAATGCCGCCCATATGGTAAACGCTGCGTTAAGAGACGTTCAAACTTGGCCGTTCATCGGGGTTTAGACGGGTTTGTGGGGGACTTTCCCACAGCGGCGGTGCGCCTGGACATCAGACGTCCATCTACACATCCCGCTTCAGAAGCGCCGCCCAAACCCCAGTCGGTCCAGGCGGCGCATGGTAGGAGTTAAGCCGCCTTCTGCAGCTTGTATTCAGCCGCCGCCGCGATGCGGGCCTCAGCGATGGCGTCGGCGATCTCGTGGGTCGGACGGTTTTCGACGGCCGAACGCTCCAGGATTTCGTCGAAGGTCTCGATCAGGCGCGACAGCTTCTTCTCGACCCAGGCCGGGTCGAAGGCGCTCTTGGTCTGACGGGCGTTCATTTCCGCCGCCACATTGATGATGCCGCCGCCGTTGACGACATAGTCGGGCGCGTACAGCACGCCGCGCTCGAACAGGATGCGGCCGATTTCCGGCGTGGCGAGCTGGTTGTTGGCGGCGCCGACCACGGCCTTGGCAGTGATCCGGTCCAGGGTCTGCGGGTTCAGCGTCGCACCCAGGGCGCAAGGGGCATAGATGTCGGCCTTGACGTCATAGATGGCGTCCGGGGCCAAGATCTCGGCGCCGGTGCGGGCGGCGACTTCGGCCAGGGTTGCGGTATTGACGTCGGTCATCACCAGCTTGGCGCCCGCAGCCGCCAGCTTGTCGGCCAGGTATCCGCCAACGTGGCCCACGCCCTGCACGGCGATGGTCAGGCCGGTCAGGTCGTCCTGTTTGAACAGGCGGCGCGCGACCGCCAGGGTCGAGCGATAGACGCCCTCGGCCGTCACCGGGCTGGGGTCGCCCGAGGCTTCCGGTCCGTCCTTCAGGCCCAGAACCCGCGACGTCGTCTTGCGCGCCTCGGCGATGTCGGCGACCGACACGCCCACGTCCTCAGCGGCGTAATAGATGCCGCCCAGCGTATCGACGGCGCGGCCAAAGGCGCGAAACAGCTCGGGCGTCTTCTGGGTGCGGCTGTCGCCGATGATCACCGACTTGCCGCCGCCCATTTCCAGGTCCGCGACTGCGTTCTTGTAGCTCATGCCCTTGGACAGACGCAGCACGTCCTCCAGCGCCTCAGCCGAGGAGGCGTAGTTCCACATCCGCGTGCCGCCGACGGCCGGGCCGCGCGCGGTGGAGTGAACGGCGACAATCGCCTTCAGGCCGGTTTTCTCGTCGAAGAAGGCGTGGACGCCCTCATGGTTCGCGAAAGACGGCGAATCGAACAGTGTCATGCCCATAGCCGGGCCTCCCAGGGTAATATTATTCTTGCCCAGACATTAGGCCGCCCACCCCTAGGCTTCAAGCACGACAATTTCGCGGCTCAGCCCCGAAGCGCAGGACTTCACCCATTCTGCAGCACAACAATGCACAGAATTATCCGAATATCGACGTTCGGCGCTCAGTGCGAACGATCAGCGCGCCCTTTGCTCCAACTCAGGCAATACAGGCGGCGCCCCCGACGGCAGCGCCCCTTTTGGATCACGCAGGAAGGCGACCACGTCGCGATAGACCACCTCAGCCTGCAGATCGCGGTTCAGCAGGTGCCAGGCGTCGGGATAGAAGGCCGTCCGCATGGTCGACCCCGCCGGAACCTGATCCAGCGCGCGCCGCATCGGCCCCTTCTCGACCACCTCGTCATGAGCGCCGTACATCAGCAGCGATGGCGTGGGCGACAGCCCCACCTTCGTGGATGCGCTCTCCATCAGATCGACCAGCCCATAAAGGGTGTCGAACCGCGCCGCCAGCAGGCTGTCGGGGTCGCGTCCGTTGCGGTGCAACTCCAGCCAGTTGGACGAGGCCACGATCCGGTTGGCGATGAAGGACGGCGCCTCGACCGCCTTCGATCCGGCCATGCGGGCGGCGATGTTCAGGGCCGTGACGTTCAGCCACCCTTGCGCCGACCAGCCCCAGACACCCGGCGACAGGAACACAACGCGGTCTGCGTTCGGCGGGCGGTCCGATCCGAACGCCGCCGCCGCCACCGATCCACCCATGCTCTCGCCCACGACGGCGATCACGGCCAGAGGATAGCGGGCGCGCGCCATGGCCACGGCCTCGCGCAGATCGTCGGTCATCCGCGCCTCGCCCGCCCATTCGCCGCGCCCCGGCGCCTGGCCGAAACCGCGCTGGTCGTAGGCCCAGGTCTCGATCCCCTGTTCGGCCCACCACGGACCCGCCAGTCTGAACGAGGCCGCATGGTCGTTCATCCCGTGCAGGGCCACGATCACCGCCCAGGGTTGCTGTCCCCCAGCCCCCTCGCCTCTGGGCGACCACCGCATCAGCGGCAACCGCGCCCCGTCCGACATCACCAGCGCCCGATCCTCGACGTGCGGTCCGGCGAACCCGGCGGGCGGCGTCAGCGGCGCCTGAATATGCGGCGTGGCGCAGGCGGACAGGGTCAGGGCGGCGGCAAGTCCGGCCGCAGCAGCCAGGGCGCGTAAGTTCAAACCAGTATCCCCCGCACCCGCTCTCGCAGATACGGAACCACCTCCGCATCGAACCACGGGTTCTTTCTCAACCAAGCCGTATTGCGCCACGACGGATGCGGCAGCACCAGCACATCCGGCGCATACTCACGCCACGCCCGCACAGTCTCGGTCATGTTCCGCTTCGTCCGGCCCTGCAGCGCCCATTCCTGCGCATAGCTCCCAACCAGCAGCGTCAGTTCCATGCGCGGCAGAGCATCCATCAACTGCGGTCGCCAAAGCTCGGCGCATCGGGGCGGCGGCGGATAGTCACCGCCCGCTTTTCCGTTCTTGGCGGGCGCTGTCCCCGGATAGCAAAACGCCTGCGCCGCCACGCCGATGCGGTGATCGGCGTAGAAAGTCTCATAATCCACGCCCATCCAGTCACGCAGACGGTCGCCGGACGGATCAGTGAACGGCAGGCCGCTCTCATGCACCCGCCGCCCCGGCGCCTGACCACAGATCAGCAGGCGCGTCTCAGGGAACACCCGAATGACCGGGCGCGGCGTATGCGCAAGCACGCCCGCGCAGGCGCGGCAGGCGCGTATGTCTTCCAGAACCTCTTGGAGGTCAGTCGTCATCGCCCTCGACGACAGGCGGACGACGGCTCAGGGCCAGGGCCGTTTCCTCTTCGGTCGGCTGGCGCAGACGCGTCACCCCCCGGAAGTTGTCCGGGTCAACCGGCTTGCCCTTCTTGGTGATGGTCAACTGCCCCTGGCGCATCAGGCCCAGAGCCGTGGTGCGCACCTTGGGCAGCATCCGCTGCCACTGCTCCGGCTGTAGCTCTTTGGCCACTTCGGCAGGCTCGATGCTCTTGCCGGGGCCAATTGCAGCCAGTTTGTTCAAAATTGCGGTTTCGATCGGATCGCTCATTGGGCCTATATGCTGCACTGCACGACCAGAAGTAAGGCTAAGTCTTTCATGCCGAAGAAAATCACCGTCGCCGAGGGCGAATTCGCCGGTTGGCAGACCTATGACCTGCACGACACCTTCGACGTGGTGGTCGGCCCCTTCTACAGCAAGCCGGCCCCGGATGGGCATATGGTCTGCGCCTTCCGCGCCGAGCAGAAGCATATGAATGCGGGCGGACGGATGCACGGCGGCTGCCTGATGACCTTCGCCGACATCGCCATGTTCCAGATCGCCTATCAGGAGATGGAGGGCGCCTCGGGCGTCACCGTTCAACTGGACTCCACCTTCATCGACGGCGGCTATGTGGGCGAACTGATCGAGGCCAGTGGCCAGGTCACAAGAGCCTGATCTTCGTGCGCGGCCAGATCAACACCGGCGAACGCCTGCTCATGACCTTCTCCGGCGTCATCCGCAAATTCACGCCGCGCTGACCACCGTCACCGCCGCGTGAACCCATAAGGCGCAGCAGGCGGGGCGCAGTTCTTCTGTTGGCCGACGCCCTTCAGGAAGGCGCGGCGGATCAGACCGGCGCGGATGGCGGACTGGACTTCGCGGCTGTGCTGAGCGGCGCCGCTCAGGCGGCGGACCCAGCTACGGAAGGGGATAAAGTCGGTGGCGGTATCACGTACGGCGTCCAGCGCCGCGCCCGCCGCCTGTTGATCCAGCGCCTCGCCCTCGCCCGTCGTCGGCACGTCGATGTCCGGCCCCAGCGCCTCGTCCAGACGCGCGATCTCGGCGCCGATGGCCGCGCAGCGGCCCATGCCCGCCACCGCATAGGGCGCGGCCCGCGCCTGCAGCAGCACCTCGGGGATTTCCTCACGCTTCAGGTTGAAATCTTCGAGCGGCGCCTGCACCGCGTCGCCGACCCCGGCATTGAAGGTCTGGGTTCCGCTGGACAGCGACGTGCCCGCATTACAGGCCGTCAACAGGCCGCACGCGGCGACTAGGGCGATAGGTCTAAGCATCCGTCCTCCGATAGACTGCTGGCTAGTCAAGCTTGGCGGAGGCGAATGGTTCCCCGATTAAGGATGCTGGCGTGTCGCAGGCCTGCGACAACGCCCCGCCCGCCACTGTGCAGAGGCGGGCGGCGACAGACCTATTTCCTGCGCGCGGGCATCTCGCGACCGCCCTGATGCAGCACCAGCCCCTCTATTTCGCCCGCTGCGTTGCGGGTGAAGGTGATCTGAGCGTCGATGGCCTCAACGAAGAAGGCATCCGTCATTTCCGGCGTCAAGGCGACCGGGTTCTGCCCTGTGGCCTGCGCCGTCAGCACGCCGTCCGTCACCTGCAAAGTCAGGGTGAAGGCAGGCGCGATCTCATAGACGCCCGCATAGGCCCCCAGCGCATCCGCAGACACCGCCGCCGACTGACGCTCACCGGCCAGGGTCACCGTCCCGCCGCGCGCCAGGGTCATCAACTCCCCGCCCAGCTTCAGCGGCGCCGCGCCGTTCAGATTGCCCAGCACCACCACCGTCATCCGGTTCGTGGTGTCATAGGCCAGGTAGGTGTTGAACCCGTCGATGGCGCCGGAATGGCTGATGATCGTGTCGTCGCCGTCTTTGGCGACCTCCAGACCCAGGGCGTAGTTGTTGCGATAAGGCGTCGTCAGGGCCGCCAGCGACTGCGGCTTCAACATCCGCCCGCCGAACAGCCCCTGCTCCCACTTCAACAGATCATGTGTCGTGGAATAGAGGCCGCCCGCCCCCTGCGGTACGCTCATGTCCACGTAGGCCGCATTGATCACGCCCTCTCCGCTAGGCGTATAGCCCGAGGCCCGGCGCGGCAGGATGGCGTCATGCGTGTCATATCCGCTGTCGCCCATATTCAGCGGCTGGAACAGGTTCTGCGCCACGAAATCGGCATAGGTCTGGCCGCTGACTTTTTCGATGATGGCCGTCAGCACCACATAGCCCGAGTTGGAATAGGCCCACTGCGCGCCCGGCTGGAACGCCAGCGGCCGATCCCGGAACCGCACCATCAGGGCCTGCGCCGTCGTCGGCAGGGTCCTCTTGGCTTCGAAATCCTCCAACCGCGTATAGTCGGCCAGACCCGCCGTGTGCGTCAGCAGGTGGCGCACCGTCACCCGGTCCCACGTTGCGGGGGCATCGGGCAGATAGGTCTTCACCGACGCATCCAGATCGACCTGCCCGCGCTCGTTCAACAGCATGATGGCCACGGCGGTGAACTGTTTGGTGACCGACCCCAACCGGAACCTGGTGGCGCCATCATTAGGGATCGACCATTCTCGGTTAGCCAGTCCGTAGCCTTGGTCCAGCAGGATTTGACCGTCGCGCGCCACCAGGACCGAGCCGGAAAACTCATCCTTGTCCGACGCCGCACGGACGACCTGATCCATCCGCCCCGCGTCCTGCGCCAGGACAGGCGTGGCGGTGATGGCGAACAGACAGAAACCGGCGGCGGCCAGACGCAGACCGCCGCAAAAAACAGATTTGGACACTATAGAATCCCTGACAGGCGTGACGTTCACGCTCTGCGGGGTAGAGGCGCCGGGCTGTGCTTACGGATGCCGCGGCGGACCTTATCTTTCTGTAATGAAAGCGCCGTCGGCCGGAGCAGAAGGGCGAATATCAATCATTGATTAACCTTGATTAAGCGCCCGCTTTGGACGCAGGCCGCGCCTTGCACGTCTCCATCCAGCGCGCCAGGTTCTCGAACTCCGCAGGCGGGCGGTATTTGATCAGGCGCCCGAACTCCAGCCCCACCAGGGCCACGATGTCGGCGATGCTGAACCTGTCGGCAATGAACGCATGATCGGCCAGACGCCGGTCCAGTGTCTTCATGAACTTCTCGGCGGCGCCCAGATTATACTTCGCCACCTCCGGCTGAGGCGCCTCCAGAGCCGCCAGCGCCGGATGGCTGAAGCGCACGGCCATCATCATCGGATTGGCCAGATAGATTTCGCTTCGCCGCATCCACATCTCGATCACCGCCTGTTCGCGCGGGTCAACGCCGAACAGGTTCGGCTCGGGATAGAGCGCCTCCAGATAGCGGGCGATGGCGATGGATTCCGAGATGGTCATCCCGTCGTCCAACTCCAGCGCGGGCACATGGGGCGCGCCCACCTTGTTGCGGTATTCCGGCTGGTAGTGCGCGCCTGACAGCAGATCCAGTTCGACGATCTCGATATCCTCGATCCCCTTCTCGGCCATGACCCAGAGGACGCGACGCGGGTTGGGCGCGCGGTGCGAGGTGTAGAGCTTCATCAGAACGTCTCCGTTGCTTTTAGAAACGCTACTGTCTGAACACCGCTGCTGGCAAGGCGCCGACGACGGCGGCGCTCATCAATGTCGCCAGGAAGCCCGCGAACAGCGCCTTCCAGATCAGGCTCAGCACCTCCTCACGGCGGTCTGGCATCAGCACCGACAGGCCCGTCACCGTAATGCCGACCGAGCCGATGTTGGCGAAGCCGCACAGGGCGTAGGTCATCAGCATCCGCGTGCGCTCGCTCATGTCGCCCAGCGGGATCTTGCCAAGTTCGATGAAGGCCTTGAACTCGGTCAGGGTCAGTTTAACGCCCAGCAGCTTGCCCGCCTGCCCGGCCTCCTTGGCGTCAACGCCCGCCAGCCAGGCCAGCGGCGTGAACAGCACGCCCAGAATACGCTCGACCGTCAGCGGTTCGCCGAACACGACGAAACCACTCAGCATCACATTGACCAGGGCCACCAGGGCCACGAACACGATCAGCACCGCCGAGATGTTCAGCACCACCATCAGGCCGTCGGACGTGCCCTTGGAAATGGCGTCGATGGCGCTGTCGTATTTCAGGGCGGAATCATAACTGATCTGCTGAACCGCCTCCTTGTTCGTCTCGGGCACGATGACCCGCGCCAGCAGCACCCCGGCGGGCGCCGAAACGATGGAGGCCACCAGCACGTGACCCGCAGCATTAGGCAAGACGTGGGCCAGGATGGTCGCATAGGCCACCATGGTCGAACCGGCGACGGTCGCCAGACCCACGGTCATCATCAGGAAGATTTCAGACCGGCTCAGCTTGTCCAGATAGGCCTTGATGACGATCGGGCTTTCAATCGTGCCCAGGAAGATGTTGGCCGCCACGGCCAGAGCCGACGCCCCGCCCAGCCCCATGGTCCGCTGGAACAGGAAGCCGAAACCCCGGATCAGCCACTTCAATATCTTCCAGTGCCACAACAGCGCCGACAGGGCAGAGATCACCAGGATCAGCGGCAGCACATTGAAGGCAAAGACGAACAGCACATTCTGGTCAGCGATCGCATAGGGCTGCGAACCCCCGCCCAGATAGCCGAAGACGAACTGCGTCCCCTCCGCCGTCGCCTTGGCCAGGCCGTCAATGGCGTTGGTCACCGATTCCAGCACGAGGTGCGAGCCGGGCACGCCGAACAGCACCAGCACCAGACCGGCCTGAACCAGCACCGCGCCTATGGCCAGCTTCCACGGGAAGGCCCGCCTGTTTTCAGAGATCGCCCAGCAGACTGCGACAATGACAACCAGGCCAAACAGGCTCTGGAGGTTCAGAAGACTGAACATCTATGATATCCCGCGCCGGAACCCGCGCCCGGCTAATCGCGCCTTCAACGGCGCCAGACCCGCGCTGGCAAGGGGATTCAGCCCGCCGCGATATAGGTTCTCAAACTTTCCGCCTCCTGCGCGTGCTCGGCGATCTGGCATTTGACCACGTCGCCGATGGAGATCACCCCCGCCAGACGATTGTCTGTCAGCACCGGCAGGTGCCGGATGCGCCGGTCGGTCATGCGCGTCATGAGGGCCGACATCTGTTCAGAGGCTTCGGCATATATAACCTTTGAGGTCATATAGTTGCTGACCGCGCGGGTCAGGGCCGCCGCCCCATCGGCCGCCATCGCCTTGACGACGTCACGCTCTGAAAACACTCCTGCGACACGGTCCCCGTCACAGACAACCAACGCCCCGACCCGTTTCTGCTCCAACTCCTGACAGGCCTCTGCGACCGTTACGTCCGGCGTAATGGAAAAAACGGCGCTTCCCTTGGTCTTGAGGATTTCGGCGACAAACATCGCGGCTCCCTTCTCTCTCTGTGTGAAAGAGACGACCGCAGGGCCGGAATGGCGACAGGGCCGCTCACCCGGGATGATCGCTCAGGCTGCGGACGAAATCAAACTGCACCGCTCGCCATGATTGAGGCCGCAGCAATCAGGCCGTCTCTTCCTCGATCAGCACGCCGCGCTTGAACAGCCGCCCCAACGGGCCGATGGCCAGAATGCCGACCACGAACCCGACCGCATGGGCCTCCCAGGCGATCTGCGCGCCCTCGGCGCCGGGCATATAACCGACCACCCCGGTGAACAGATTGACCGCCATCCAGGCCAGAGACATCGTGATGACCCGCTTGTCGAACAGCGGCCGCACCCGACCCTGCGCGCCCAGCAGCCGGGTCGAAGCCCCGATCAGACCGAAGACCGCGCCCGAAGCCCCAACCATTGAATCCGTTGATCCCCAATGGATCAGGCCATAGCCCAGCGCCGCCAACACCCCGCACGACACATAGAACAGAAGAAAGACGCTGGGACCGACCCTATCGCCGAACAGACGCGCCACTGGCGCCCCGAACGCCACCGCCGCGACCGCATTCATCAGGGCGTGGGTCCAGTTGGCGTGCAGCAGCATGGAGGTCAGCAATCCGCTCCAACGCCCGTGCTCCAGGTCCGCCGGTGCAAAGGCCATGCTGGCCCCCATGTCGGGCAATTGCTGCTGGAAAAAGAACAGCACAGGCATGGAAAGCGCGATCAGCAGCACCGGAACCGGCACATTGAACATCGGCTCACGCGGCTGAGGTGTGTCGAATCTGCTGTTTTGTCGGGCCATATCGATCAAATGCGCGGCGACCCCGCTCACATCAAGCGGTTCTTAATAACCTTAACGCAGGTTGTGGGCTGGGTCCTTTTCTCGGCCCCAGTTAGACCCGTGGGTTAGGAGACGTCAGAATGCCCGCCAAGAGGCTGATTCCGACCGCAGCAGTGCTGATCGCCGTTCTGTCTCCGACAGTTGCATCAGCCCAGATGAACGGCTCCGCCGGCGCCTCCAGCTTCCAGCAGGGGTACGGCGGCGCGCGCAATGCGACATCGACCCAGACCACCGGCTCGACCCGCGACGTCAACGGCAACCGCCTGATCGTCGACGGCATCATCCAGTCCGGCGCCTCGTCCTATTCGCGAGAATCGGGCGGCGCCGCCTCGGCATACGCCGGTGCGGGCGGCGGATCGCGCAACGGCACGACAATCGGCGGCTCCACCGCCATCGGCAACCAGCTGAACGTCGTGGTTCAGGGCCGCAACAACGTGGTCATCGTGAACTCGAAACAGACCAACACCGGCGCCATCAACGCAGGCACGAGCCTGAACGGAAACATCGACCTGCCATGATCCGCCGCACCCTTCTTCGCAGCGTCTCCGGCGCCGCCGCATCTGCACTTCTGCTGGCGGGCTGCGTCAGCCCCACCGCCGGTCCGTCGGGCCTGTACGCCACGCCCATCGGCAATGCGCCGGTCACGGCTAACCCGACCCCCTATTCGGCGGCGCTTTACTGCCTGGCCGACTATGCGCGCCGCTACAACCTGCCCTCGCCGCGCATGGCCGTGGGCCGGATCAGCGATTATACCGGCACAGTCTCGGCTGACGGCGGCCGCCAGATCACCGGCGGCGCCTCGCTGATGGCCAACTCGGCCCTGGCCAAGGCCGGCGCCCGCATCGTCGAACGCTACGACACCTCGGTGTCCGAGCTTGAGCTGCGCTACGCAAACAACAAGCTGATCGGCGACAATGCGCCGGGCGCCCAGGGCCCCGAAGACACCCAGTACCGCCGCATCCTGGCCGGTCAGGTGCCTGGCTCGGACTTCTACGTCGTCGGCGGTATCACCGAGGTGAACTACAACATCCGCTCGGCTGGTTTCGACGCCGCACAGGGCGAGATCGACAGCAAACGCCCCGGCTCGACCCTGCTGAACGGCCGCATCTATGTGATGAACATCGCCATGGACCTGCGTCTGGTCCAGACCTCCACGCTAGAGGTCGTCGACGTCGTCTCCTATCAGAAGCAGATCATCGGCCGCGAAATCTCGGCGGGCGTGTTCGACTTCCTCAGCGGCAATGTCTTCGACATTTCCGCAGGCACCGGCGGCATGGAGCCGACCCAGTTGGCGGTCCGCGCCCTGGTCGAACGCGCCACCGTCGAGTTCATGGCCAATCTGTACGGCGCCCCCGGCCCCGAAATCTGCCTGAACCCCGCCAATGACCCGCTGCGTGATTCCACGGTCGGACCGACCGGTGGCTTCTATCCGGCTTACCCAACCACGGACACCAACAATGGCCAGACTCGCGCCGATCCGTCTCGCTGGCATGATCGCCGCGACGGCGACGTTCGCCGCTCTCACTGATCCAGCGAGCGCACAGGCCGTTCCCACCTGCCCGCCGGAAACGGGTTCGGCCTGCACGAACAACCAGACCCAGAACGACCGCGTCATCGCCGAGGTGAACCTCGACGTGGCTGTCGGCCAACTGAACGTGTCCAACGGCGCGGGCGGCAATGTGCTGATGGGCGGTATCCGCGATACTGCGGGCGCCCTGATCTCGCGCCAGACCCTAGCTGCGCCCGTGACCGCCCAGACCAACGCCAACATCAACGGCGTGACCGAGGGCTTCGTCAATTCCGCCACCCAGGCGACCGGCAATTACACTCAGGTCTATACCGAGAAGGCGACCTTCGACGTCAACTCGACCCAGACGGCGACCGGCGACAATGTCAGTGCACGCACCAATCTGCATGGCCCCACCACCCACATCCTGAAGGGCGGCGAAGTCACATCCGCCGCCAACGCCAACAGCGCCCTGGTCGGCGGCCCCTCCACCGTCCTGACCGGCACGGTGAATCAGAACAGCCAGACCACCGTCTTCGCCGAGACGGTCGCGGATATTCAGTACATCCCCGCCCCCATGTCCTTTGGTTCGCAGGCGGCGGCCAATGCGGTCCAGACCAACACCACCGGCACATCCCATCAGGATCTGACGGTCAATCAGGTCAATGCACCCTCGACCGTCGAAGCCCGCACCGACATCTATGTCGACAACGGCTGGAATCTGGCCGCCCGCGCCCAGGCCAACGCCAACCGCGCCGCTCTCTATAATGCGGGCGGCTCCATGCTGGCGCGCACGAACCAGACCAACGAAGGCCGCGTCGTCGCCGACGCCCGCGCCCAGACCAATCTGCAGGGCCAGACCGCCGTCCACGCCCGCGCCGTCGCCAACGAAGTCATCGCTGGCAACAACGACATCTACCTGAAGCTGGACAACACCCAGATCAACTCGGGCGGGGTTCAGGCCACCGCGACCTATGCTGGCGTCAAGGGTTACGACAGCTACGTCAGCTCTGACGCCGTCGGCAACAGCGTCACGGGCTACGCCTGCGCCAACTGCGGCGGCGAGATCAACTTCAACAACAATCAGGTCAACAATGGCGCGGTGACGGCGACCACCAACGTCAACATCGCCCAGCCGAACCGCAACGTCGCCGTCGGCGCCAACGCCATCGGCAACTCTGCGACGTTCTTCATCTCCGGCTCGGGCAACTAGCCCCTGATCCGCGACAACCACCCTTGCGTCACAGTGGACGCAAGGGTGATGCGCCTTGCTCCACGCCCGCCCCTGCCCTAGTGCGGAATCATCGCCTCATCTGAGGTTGCAGATTCTGGAGCGGCCCATGCGTTCTGCGCGTCATCTTCTACTCGTTGCGGCGTCCAGCCTCGCCCTGGGCGCCGGGCTGGCGGCCACAGCCGGGGCCATCCCCGCCTTCGCCCAATCGACGCGCGCCCCCGCGGCCTCGACCGCCGCCGCCCAGCCGTCCTCACCCTGGGCTCAGGCCGCCAGCGACATTCCCGCCGACGCCGCCGTCCGCTTCGGCCAGTTGCCCAACGGTATGCGCTACGCCCTGCTGAAGAACGCCACCCCGCCGAACCAGGCCTCGTTCCGCCTGCGCATCGCCGCCGGGTCGTTGATGGAGCGCGACGACCAGAAGGGTCTGGCCCACTTCATGGAGCACATGGCCTTCAACGGCACCAAGGACATCCCCGAGACCGAGATGCTGCGCATCCTCGAACGCCTCGGCCTGGCCTTCGGCGCCGACACCAACGCCTTCACCAGCTTCGACCAGACCGCCTACACGCTGGAGCTTCCCAACACCCAGGACGAGACCGTCGACACCTCGCTGCATGTCATGCGCGAAATGATGTCCGACGCCCTGATGAACGAGGCCGACATTGATTCCGAGCGCGGCGTCATCGTCGGCGAAGAGCGCACCCGCAACTCGCCGCAACTGCGCGTTCTGAAGACCCAACTGGGCCTGCTGGCCCCCGGCCAGCGCCTGTCGCAGCGCCTGCCGATCGGCGACCTGAACATCATCCGCACCGCGCCGCGCCAGCTGTTCGTCGACTTCTATGACGCCTATTACCGCCCTTCGCGCGCCACCTTCATCGCCGTCGGCGACTTCGATCTGGACGCGATGGAAGGCAAGATCCGCACCGCGTTCGCCTCCTGGACGCCCAAGGCCCCGGATGGTCCGCAGCCGGATCTGGGCGTGGTCGCCCCGCGCCAGCCGGAAACCAGCATCATCGTCGAGCCGGGCATCCAGTCCACGATCCAACTGAACTGGATCAACACGCCCGACCTGTCTCCTGACACCGCCGCCAAACGCGCCCAGTCCCTGCGTCGCGGTCTGGGTCTTGCCGTGCTGAACCGCCGTCTGGGCGAGATGGCGCGCGAGGACAACCCGCCCTTCGTCGGCGCGGGCGCCAGCTATCAGTCCCTGTTCCGCAGCCTGGACGCCGGCACCCTGGCCGTCGCCTTCAACCCCGGCGAATGGAAACGCGCCCTGGACGCCGCCGAACAGGAAGGCCGCCGTCTGGCCCAGTTCGGCGTCACCGAACCTGAGCTGCAACGCGAGATCACCGAGGCGCGCACCGGCCTGCAGAACGCCGTGGCCACCGCCGCCACCCGTTCCACCCCGGCCCTCGCCAACGGCCTGCTCGGCGCCGTCAACGACGACCGCGTGTTCAACTCGCCCCAGACCTCGCTTGATCTGTTCGAACAGGCCGTGCGCGGCCTGACCGCCGATCAGGTCAACGCCGCCGTGCGTCCGGTCTTTGAAGGCCAGGGCCCGCTGCTGCTCTTCTCCAGCCCGGTCGAGGTTGAGGGCGGAGAGGCCGCCGTCACCGCCGCCCTTCAGGCCTCGCGTCAGGTTCCGGTCACCGCCCGCGCCGAACAGGCCGCGCTGGAATGGCCCTATTCCAACTTCGGAACCGCCGCCGTACCGGCGTCGCGCACCGAGGTCGCTGATCTGGGGGCCACCCTGGTCCGCTTCCCGAACGGCACCCTGCTGAACATCAAGCCGACCAAGTTCCGCGAGAACCAGATCGTCATCAGCGCCTCGACCGGCAATGGTGAACTGGGTCTGCCCGCCGACCACGTCACGGCCATGTCGATGGCCTCCACCGTCATGGGTCCGGGCGGCACAGGCAAGCTCAGCGTTGATGAACTGACCCGCGTGCTCAGCGGCAAGGTCTATAGCGCCAATGTCGCGCAGGGCGGCGATTCCTACACCTTCACCGGCGCCACCCGCCCCGAAGACCTGCAACTGCAGATGCAGATTCTGGCCGCCTATCTGACCGATCCCGGCCTGCGCGCCGCCCCGTTCGAACAGACCAAGGCCATGTTCCCGCAAATCCTGGCCCAACTGGACGCCACGCCCGCGGGCGTGTTCCGTCGGGACGGCTCCGGCCTGCTGGCCTCGGGCGACAAGCGTGAGACCACGCCGACCGCCGCCGAAATCGCAGCCATGAAGATCGAAGACATCCGCACGGGCGTCCACGCCGCCCTGGCCCACGGTCCGGTCGAGATCACCGTCGTCGGCGACGTGGACGTGGATCAGGTGATCGCCGCCGTCGGCTCGACCTTCGCGGCCCTGCCGGATCGCGGACCGGCCCCTGCCCCCCTGCCCGGTTCAGCGGTTCGCCGCTTCCCGGCCCCGACCGCGACCCCCGTTCGCCTGACCCACAGCGGTCCGGCGGAACAGGCTCTGGCCTTCATCGCCTGGCCCACCGTCGATCAGATCAACGACCGCACCACCGCGCGGCAGCTGGGCATCCTGTCCGACGTTCTACAACTGCGCCTGAACGAAGACATCCGCGAGAAACAGGGTCTGGCCTATTCGCCGGGCTCCAACTCGACCACCTCGGACGTCTTCCCCGGCTACGGCTATCTGTCCGTCTCGGCCGAAGTCGCGCCCGAGAACCTGGGCAAGCTGTTCACCGCCATCGACGCCATCGCCGCCGATCTGCGTGACACGCCGGTCAGCGAGGATGAATTGAACCGTGCCCGCCGCCCGGCGGTCGAGCGTCTGCGCCGCAGCATGGCCGACAACACTTACTGGCTGGTCCAGTTGTCCGAGGCCCAGTCCACCCCCGCCTCTCTGGACCAGACACGCAGCCAGATCGCCACGGTCGAGGCGGTCACCGCCGCCGACCTGCAACGCCTGGCCAATGCCTATCTGAAGCCCACGACCGCCTGGCGCGCCGAGGTCGTCTCCGACAAGGCGACGCCTCAGTAAGCCTTTGGCCCAAAGAAAAAGGCCCCGGTTCAATCGTGAACCGGGGCCAGTCTTCAGGATCATCGACGGAGAGCCGATGGTCTTATCTTCTCACTCAGCGCCTGATCGGCGTCTGAACAGGGCGGTTAGGCTCCCGTTCAGAACACCCGGCCGCCGACGCCGCCGTCCAGGGTGATCGTGCCGGTGATGACGCCAGCGCTCTGAACCTGTTCCTCGCGGTACTCGGTGTATTCTTCCTCACGATACATCGTCAGGATCTTCACGCCCGCGCCATAGCGGCGCAGCAGCGAACGCTCGTTGCAGTCACGCTCCGGCTTCTCGGGACGGCAGACCAGTTGACCGCCCTCGCCGAACCACAGGGATTCATGCTTGCGGCAGGTCAGAGTGTTGCCGTTGTCGAAACTGATGTTGCCGTCATAGTCAGCGATCGTGGCCTGCAGCCAGGTTCCCGCCAGGCAGCGATACAGTTCGCCATTATAGTCTTCACCGATCTCGCGATCCGGCCGCACCTGCGACGCGGGGTGCGGAATCTGACGGTCGTCGATGCAGACGGCCTGGATCACCACACGCTTCATCGAACGACGGAAGGCGGTGTAGGGCGTGCGCACCGTCTGGGCGATCATGCCCTCGACAGCCAGTCCCTGGATCGTCGTCGGATACGGCTGGTCGACTGACACATAGGCCGAGCCGCCGCCCCCGCCCAGGCCGTTCGATCCCATCCAGCTATGGGCGTTCACACCGCTGCGCGAACCCGCCCGCAGATAGTTGGAGCTGGTGTTGGAGCTCGAGTTTGAGTTCGAGTTGCCGTTGTTATTGACGTTCACATTGACGTTGATGTTCTGGTTCTGGTTCCAGTTGTTGTTCTGGTTCCAGTTATTGTTGTTATTCCAGTTGTTACTGTTGTTCCAGCCGCCGCCGTGACCCGGCCAGCCGGGACCTCCTGGACCTCCGGGGCCACCTGGACCTCCAGGGCCGCCCGGACCACCTGGGCCGCCAGGCGTGCCAGGGTTGCAGCCGCCACCGTTTCCGCCGCCGCCACAGCCTGAGCCGCCACCACCACCGCCGCCGCCTCCACAGCCTGAGCCGCCGCCGCTGCCACCGCTGCCACAGCCGGGAGGCGGCGGCGGGGTGCAGCCGCTTGTGCATTGCGCGAACGCCGCGCCTGCTGTCGCCGACAGGAACACGCCTGCCGCCAGGCCCAGCATCCAACTTCTCATCCGCAGCCGCATTGGCGGGACTCCTGAACGAAATTCTCGTCGATCCGGCGAACGCCGACCGATCCAGCCTTCACCAAAACATCAAAAGCCTTTCGTTTCCGTTGATGCGGCGCGGGGTTCGGGATGGCGCAATGCCGCATCTGTCTGCTAGACCGGCCACATAATGATCGTCCGCGTCTCCATTCGCCTGATTTCGATTAGCCGCCCGGCGTAGCGCTTCTGGGCCTTCTGGCCCCGTGCACGCCGGGATCGACCGCCCCCAGGTACTTCCTACAGGGCGAATGAAACAGCGAACGCTCACCCTTCGACGCCGAGACTTTCTTCATGGCCGACGCCACCGACTCCAACGCCCCCTCCGGCCGCGACTATCGCGACACCGTCTTCCTGCCCGAGACGCCCTTCCCCATGCGCGGCGGCCTGCCGCAAAAGGAGCCGCTGATCCTGGAACAGTGGGGCGACCTCTATGGAACCCTGCGCGCCGAGCGTCAGAAGCAGAACGCGCCCCTGTACGTGCTGCACGACGGCCCGCCCTATGCGAACGGCGACATCCACATCGGCCACTCGCTGAACAAGACGCTGAAGGATTTCGTGGTCCGCAGCCGCTTCCTGCTGGGCTACGATGTCGATTACGTCCCCGGCTGGGACTGCCACGGCCTGCCGATCGAGTGGAAGATCGAGGAACAGTTCCGCGCCAAGGGCCGCCGCAAGGACGAGGTGTCCAAGGGCGAGTTCCGCCGCGCCTGCCGTGAATACGCCGGCAAATACATCGACCTGCAACGCGACCAGTTCAAACGCCTGGGCATCACCGGCGATTTCGAAAACCGCTACGCCACCATGGACTTCAAGTCCGAGGCGGCCATTGTCGCCGAATTCCACAAGTTCAAGAACTCGGGCCAGCTGTATCGCGGCTCCAAGCCCGTCATGTGGTCGCCGGTCGAACGCACGGCGCTTGCCGACGCCGAGATCGAATACCACGACCACGTCAGCCCGACGATCTGGGTCAAGTTCCCGGTCGTCGGCATGTCCGACGACCATCCCGACGATCTTCTGTCCTTCCGCAGCGGCGCCCCGTCCATCGTCATCTGGACGACCACGCCCTGGACCATCCCAGCCAACCGCGCCATCAGCTACGGGCCCGAGATCGCCTATGGCCTGTATGAGGTCACGGCCATGGAGGAAGGGCTTGAGTTCGCGCCCTGGGCCAAGCCCGGCGACCGCCTGATCCTGGCCGACAAGCTGGCCGAGGACGTGTTCAAGGCCGCCAAGATCGCCGCCTGGACCCGCATCTACGACATCAATCCGTCAGGCCTTGAGACCGCCCACCCGCTGGCGGCGCTGGACAGCGGCTATGGCTTCTCCGTGCCGCTGCTGGCGGGCGACCATGTCACCGACGACGCGGGCACGGGCTTCGTTCACACCGCACCCGGCCACGGCGCCGACGACTTCGAGGTCTGGAAGGCCCACGGTCATCATGAAGTGCCGGACACCGTCGATCCTGACGGCGCCTATTACGAGCACGTCCCCCTGTTCGCGGGCCTGAAGGTACTCGAAACCGAGGGCAAGAAGACCGGCAAGTTCGGCCCCGCCAACGGCGCGGTGATGGAAAAGCTGATCGAAGCGGGCAACCTGTTGGCGCGCGGCCGGATGGAGCATTCCTATCCCCACTCGTGGCGCTCCAAGGCCCCGATCATCTTCCGCAACACCCCCCAGTGGTTCATCCGCATGGACGAACCGCTGAAGTCGGGCGACACCCTGCGCGAAACCGCGCTTCAGGCCATCGACGACACCGCCTTCCACCCCGCCGCCGGGCGCAACCGCATCCGTTCGATGGTCGAGGGCCGTCCCGACTGGCTGGTCAGCCGCCAGCGCGCCTGGGGCACGCCCCTGGCCATGTATATGGACAAGCAGACCGGCCAGCCTTTGCATGACGCAGAGGTTGACGCCCGCATCGTCGCCGCCATCGCCGAACATGGCGCCGACATCTGGTTCACCGCGCCGGACAGCGACTTCCTGGGCGGCCACGACGCCGACCGGTACGAGAAGATCGAGGACATTCTCGACGTCTGGTTCGATAGCGGCTCGACCCACGCCTTCACCCTGGACCCGCGCCTGCCCGAAAACGGCTACGCTGGCGACCGTCCCGCCCACTGGCCCGCCGACCTCTATCTGGAAGGATCGGACCAGCACCGCGGCTGGTTCCAGTCGTCGCTGCTAGAGGGTTGCGGCACACGCGGCCGCGCCCCGTTCAAGGCGGTCCTGACCCACGGTTTCACCCTGGACGAGAACGGCGAAAAACAGTCGAAATCCAAGGGCAACACCACCGATCCTCTCGTGGTCATCAAGGAATCCGGCGCCGACATCCTGCGTCTGTGGGTGGCTCTGGTCGACTATTCCGAAGACCAGCGCATCGGCAAACAGATCCTGCAGACCACGGTCGACGCCTATCGCAAGCTACGCAACACCGTCCGCTATCTGCTGGGCGCCCTGGCCGGTTTCGACGAGGCCGAGCGCCTGACAGACTACGACCAGTTCCCGCCGCTGGAGAAGTTCATACTTCACCGCCTGCACGAACTGGACGCCCATGTGCGTCAGGCCTACGCCGAGTATCGCTTCCAGGACGTGGTCCGTCCGGTGCTGGAGTTCTGCTCCAACGACCTGTCGGCCCTGTATTTCGACATCCGCAAGGACGCCCTCTACTGCGACCGTCCCGACAGCATCCGCCGTCGCGCCGCCCGCACCGTGATGGACGAGGTCTTTGCCCGCCTCACCGCCTGGCTGGCCCCGCTGACGCCCTTCACCATGGAAGAGGCCTGGACCACCCGCTTCCCCGATGCAGGCACCAACTGCGCCCGCGTCATCCCCGACACCCCGACGCAATGGAGCAATCCGGCCGAGGCCGAGCGTTGGGCCGCGATCAACACGGTCCTCGAAGTGGTCAATGAATCGCTGGAAGCCGCGCGTCGTGAAAAACTGATCGGCGGCGCCCTGGACGCATGGCCCACCGTCACCGGCCCCGCCTCGGCCTTCGCGCCGTTCGCAGGTCTGGACGCAGCGGAAATCTTCCGCACCTCGGGCGCCGAACTGGTCGAGGGCGACACCATCACCGCCGCCATCGCCACCGCCGACCACCCCAAATGCGCCCGCTCCTGGCGCCGCGTTCCCGACGTCGGCTCTGACCCCGCCTACCCCGACCTCTCGGCCCGCGACGCCGACGCGGTGAAGTTCTGGGACCAGACGCACGCCTGACGGCTCAAGGCAGCTCACGCAGCGAGACGAATGAGGGGTCGGTCAGCCAATGACCGGCCCCTTATTCAATTCCGACCCGCCTTGTCTTTCGTCATTCCGGGCGCAGCGTAGCGAAGACCCGGAACCCAGCGGCGCCGAAGGCGAAATGCGTCCGCCGTTCAAATCTCAAAGAGCAGAGTCCGCGACAGGTTCGCGCTCTCGCGCGCCGCTGGGTTCCGGGTCTTCGGGCCAAGCGGCCCTGCGCCCGAAATGACGAAAACAATAAGCACGCCCCTTAAATCGTCATCCTCGCCCTTGTGGCGAGGATCCATACGCCCGGTTTTTTCCGCCGTGCGCACATCGCTCACACCGGGAGTATGGATCCTTGGGACAAGCCCAAGGATGACGGAAGTGAAAGACTGATGGGTATTTCGCTCGAACCCACACAATGACGCTGCCCCACCCCCAGCCTTTCCAACGCCCTAACTCCATCTCGACCCAATCAACGCGCCTGCCCCGGAGGCGCAGGCTTCGGGGTTACGCGATAAGACCGCCACCATTCAGCGCCCCGCACTTGCAGGCCAACCACCCGCGCGGGGCGTCAAACCTTCGTCGAAACGGTAACACCAAAAACAAACTCCGGGCGAAGGCCCGGCGCCACGCCCAGCCCTCCTATCTGGCCCTCCGTCCCTTCGCTGCAACAGCAGCGAACCCAAAGGCAATTTCGGGTCAATCGCGACATATCGTCGCCTTGCCAATCCCCGACCTCAACCCCAACTGCAAAGCCATACCAAACCGATCCGTCCTCCGCGACAGGAGCTGCGATGCCGCATGCCGACAGCCTGATTCTCACCCTGGTCGGCGGCTTCGTGCTGGCCTTTGCGTTCGGCATGTTGGCTCATCGGCTGCGGTTATCTCCCCTCGTCGGCTATCTGGTTGCAGGCGTCATCGTCGGCCCCTTCACTGGCGGATTTGTCGCTGACACCACGCTTGCGCCGCAACTAGCCGAGATCGGCGTCATCCTGCTGATGTTCGGGGTCGGGCTGCATTTCTCGCCCAAGGATCTGATGCAGGTCCGCAAGATCGCGGTTCCCGGCGCCCTGGTTCAGATCGCCGCCGCCACCGTGCTGGGCTGGGCGCTGGGTCGGTTCGTGCTGGGTCTTGGCGATGTCGAGGCCCTGCTGATGGGTTTCGCCCTGTCGGTCGCCTCCACCGTGGTTCTGCTCCGCGCGCTGGAGGAACGCAAACAGGTCAAGAACGAGGCCGGGCGCATCGCCGTCGGCTGGCTGATCGTCGAGGATCTGGTCATCGTCATCGCCCTGGTCATGCTGCCCATGCTGGTCATCCCGGCGGGCGGCCAGACCGATCTGGGGGCCATAGGCGCCAATATCGGCTGGACCCTGCTGAAGGTCGTGCTGTTCGTCGCTGGGATGCTGGTCGTCGGCGGCAAGGTCATTCCCTGGCTGCTGATCCGCATCGCCCACACCAAGTCGCGTGAACTGTTCACCCTGGGCGTTCTGGCCATTGCGCTGGGCATCGCCTGGCTGGCCTTCTTCCTGTTCCACTCGTTCGCGCTCGGGGCCTTCCTGGCCGGTCTGGTGATGAACGCCTCCCCGCTGGGCCACAACGCAGCCGAGCGGTCCCTGCCGCTTCGCGACGCCTTCGCCGTGCTGTTCTTCGTCTCGGTCGGGATGCTGTTCGATCCGATGATCCTGGTCCGCCAGCCCTGGGCCGTGCTGGGCGTTCTGGGCATCGTCATCATCGGCAAGTCGCTGGCGGCCCTGGTCATCACCAAGGCGTTCACGCTGGACCGCCCCAGCGCCTTCACCGTCGCCGCCGCCCTGGCCCAGATCGGCGAGTTCTCGTTCATTCTGGCCGCGCTGGGCGTCAGCATGGGCGCCATGAGCCGCGGCACCCACGACCTGATCCTGGCCGCATCCCTGCTGTCGATCTCGCTCAACCCGTTCGTCTTCCTGCTGGCCGACCGGCTGGGCGGCAAGCCCAGACCCCCGGCCTCGCTCGCGCCTCCTCCTCCAGGCAAGCCGATCGGCGCGGACGGGCCAGTGACCGATGCGGTGAGCCCCGCTTCCTGACGCCCTATTCACGCCCGGCCCGCGCGCCGCTATCATGCAGGCATGGACATGACCGCTTCTGACCCCGCAACGGTGCACTACGGCGACGGCGAGTTCGCCGTGCTCAAGCCAGGACGTTTCGTCCGCTGCGCCGTTACCGACCGGCCCATCCCGCTGGAGTTGCTGCGGTACTGGAGCCCCACCCGGCAGGAGGCCTATTACAGCCCCGCCGAGTTCATCACGCGGATGCAACAGGGCGCCGCATGATTCCCGGACGCCGCGCCCTGCTGCTCGGCGTCGGCGCGACACTGGTCACGCCGGACCTTCTGGGCGCTCCGGCCCAGGCCCAGGGTCCGCTGCAGATGACGGTGAACGGCGTCTGGCGTCAGGGCGGCTTCGTCTATGGCCGCACCGCGCCGCGCGCACTGATCTTCGTTGACGGCGAGGCCCTGACCACCGCCTCCATCAACGGCCTGTTCGTCATCGGCTTCGACCGCGACGCCACAGGCGATGCGGTGATCGAGGCCCGCGCCAACGGCCAGTCGGTGCGCCGCACGATCACCGTCGCGCCCCACACCTTCCCCTCGACCAGCATCAACGGCCTGCCGCCCTCCACCGTCGATCCGACCGACCCGGCCTTGCTGGCCCTGATCCGCGAACAGGTGGCCCTGAAGACCGAAGGCTTCGCCAGCCGCGTGGACGGCGACGATTTCAAGAGCGGTTTCGTCTGGCCGCTGGAGACCTATCGCATCACCAGCCAATGGGGCTCGCAGCGGGTGCTGAACGGCACGCCCGCCCGTCCGCACTATGGCGTGGACATGGCCGCGCCCAGCGGAACCGCCATCCGCGCCCCCGCCGATGGCAAGGTCAGCTTCAGCCGTTCAGGCATGCATTTCGAGGGCGGCATGACCCTGATCGACCACGGCCAGGGCCTGATCACCTGCTATCTGCATCAGTCGCGGCTGGACGTGACGGCGGGCCAGTCGGTCAAGCGTGGCGACGCCATCGGCCGCATCGGCATGACCGGCCGCGCCACCGGCCCGCATCTGTGCTGGCGCATGAAATGGCGTGACCGCAACATGGACCCATCGCTGATGGTCGGCGCCCGCGCCCCGGACCGTCTGGCCTGATCCAGAGCGCCTCAGCCCTCATCCAGCGCCGCATAGACGCTGTCGGGCCAGCGTTTGTGAACCCAGAACCAGTCGACGGGGCGTTCGCGCACCCGATCCTCGACAAAATCGTTCGCGGCCTGGATTCCGGCAAGCACGTCCGCCGCCTTGTCCTCGCTGTGGCTGAGGGTGATCGGCTCATGCGCCGTGACCCGGAACCGCGCCTTGGGCAGGCGCACCACCGACAGCGGCTGCATCACCGTGTCGAACTTCAGCGCCATGCGCGCCGCGCCGGGGGATGCGTTCACCGGCTGGCCGAAGAACTGCACTTCCGGCCCCTGATTGTATTTCTGATCGACCAGCAGGGCGATGGAATCGCCGCGTTTCATCCCCGCCATCAGATCGCGCGTCCCGTCGCCTTTGGGCGCGAACAGACGCACGCCGTACCGCTCTCGGTTCTGGCGGATCAGGGCGTCAACATAGGGATTGTTCGCGGCGCGATAGGTCACCTGACACGGCAGGCCGGACGCCATGATGACCGCCGCCATCACCTCGAAGTTCGCCAGATGACCCGAAATCAGCACCGCCGGCTTGCCGCTGTCACGCAGGGCGTGCAGCCGCTCCATGCCGACCACCTCGACCCGCCCGCCTTCCGGCGTCAGCTGATCCATAACGGCCACCTCGGCGAAGGTGCGGCCTGTGCCTTCCCACTGCTCGACCGACAGCTTCTGACGCTCGGCGACAGGCATGTCCGGGAAGGCGATGCGCAGATTGCGCATCACCGTCCTGTGGGTGCTCGTCCACGGCCCCAGCGTGCGCAGCAGCCTGCCGCCCAGAGCCGAGGCACGCTCGACGCCCAGTCCGCGCAGAAACCCGACCAGCGCCCGATAGGCCACCGCCTCCAGGCGCCAGATAAGGTCCTGTCGGATGTCTTTTCCGCTACCGCCCCTCGGGCCGTTCTCACCAGGCAATCGTCAATCCACCGTCCACCACAAGGGTCTGGCCGGTCACATAGGCCGACGCAGGACTGCACAGATAGACCGCCGTGCCCGCGATTTCATCCGGCTGGCCGATCCTTTTCAGCGGCGCGGGCTCAGTCACGGTCTTCAGCAGCTCGGGATTCTCCCACAGGTATTTGGCGAAGTCGGTCTGCACCAACCCTGGCGCGATGCAGTTGACCCGCACGTTCGACGGTCCCCACTCCACCGCCAGATTGCGCACCAGCTGCATGTCGGCGGCCTTGGAGATATTGTACGCGCCGATCAGGGCGTTGCCGCGAAGCCCGCCGATGGACGAAATCACCAGGATCGCGCCGTCCTTGCGCTCCAGCATCTGCGGCGCGACCATCTGGATCAGCCAGTGGTTCGAGATGACGTTATTCTGCAGAATTTTCTCGAACTGCTCATCGGCGATCCCGGCCATCGGCCCAGCGTAGGGATTTGTGGCGGCGTTGCAGACCAGAATGTCGATCTGGCCAAAGGTGCGGTTCGTCTCATCGACCAACCGCTGCAGCTCTTCTTTCGACGCGATATTGGCGGGCACGGCGATGGCGCGCGGTTCATCAGCTTTGGCGCCATACTTAGCGTTGATCTCGGCGGCGACCTCGTCGCACGGCCCGGCTTTGCGTGAAGAGATGACGACCTTGGCGCCATGTTCGGCCAGACGTTCGGCGATCGCCTTGCCGATCCCGCGCGACGATCCGGTGATGATCGCGACCTTGCCGGTCAGATCGAACAGTTCCATTTTCACATCCCCAGGTTTGCGGCGGGTTATTTATCAACCCGCTGTAGCCGAAAGTCTCTGGCCGAAAGTCTCTGATACCCTGATACTCATGCGATTCCATCCGGGAGTGGCTAAAGCCAGCCGATGCGCACCCTAACGACAGGTTTTCTGTACTTCGCCTATCTTTTCCTGGGCCTGACCGTGGGCGCCTTCCTGTGGCGTGCCGGGCTGGGCGTAGGTGCGGGCGTCGCCGGAGCCCTGGGGGCGCTGGGTCTGCTGGGCGCCTTCCACGGCATTGCGACCGGTATTTCGGAACGCCGCATCCTGAAAAAGGAAATCCATCAGGTCCGCGAGGCGCACCGCCTGCTGGCTGACGCGATGGAGTCGACCCAAGGGGCCCTGACCGAACTGGCCCAGGCCATCGAAAGCGGCGCTCTGTCCGGCGCTGACGAATTGACCGGCGAAGTTCGCATGCTGGAAAGCCTGGTCCAGCAGATGAGCGAAAGCATCGACCAGCGTCTGGCCGCCGCCCCGACCATTGGACTGGACACCTTCGAGGGCCGTCGTCAGGCTCAGTCGAACGTCCTGCTGCAGACCATCCACGAGGCCTTGGCCGAGAACCGGGCCGACCTCTATCTGCAGCCCGTCGTCTCCCTGCCCCAGCGCCGGACCATCTTCTACGAAAGCTTCACCCGCCTGCGCGACGCGTCGGACCGCGTCATGATGCCGGCGGAATATCTGTCGCTGGCCGAGGGCGAGGGTCTGGTCCCCGCCATCGACAATCTTCTGCTGTTCCGCTGCGCCCAGATCGTGCGCCGTCTGGCCCGTCAGGACCGCAAGGTCGGCGTCTTCTGCAACGTGGCCCTCAGTTCACTGGGCGATGACGCCTTCTTCCCGCGCTTCCTCGACTTCCTCAGCGAGAACCGCGACCTGAACCAGGCCCTGATCTTCGAACTGGGTCAGGCCACCTTTGATGCGCGCGGCGCCATTGAGGCCCGCAACATGGCGCGGCTGGCCGACCTTGGTTACCGCTTCTCGCTGGACAAGGTGCAGACGCTGGACCTCGATTTCGCTGATCTGCAGCGTTCAGACGTCAAGTTCATCAAGGTCTCCGCCGACCTACTGATCGAGCAACTGCTGGACCTGGACGGTGGTGCGCCCCTGCAATCCATGCCCGATATTCAGGCCGCCGACTTCGCCGCCCTGACCCGTCGCTACGGCGTCGAGGTCATCGCCGAAAAGGTCGAGACGGAACGTCAGGTGGTCGACATCCTCGAACTGGACGTGGCCATGGGCCAGGGCCACCTGTTCGGCGAGCCACGCGCCATCAAGGAGCAGGTTCTGGCCGAAACCGACCCGCCCGCCGAGTTCCTGCGCTCCACCCTGCGCAGCGCCGAGCAGCGCCGCCGCTACAACTGACCCGCGAACGGTCGCCTTCTGACCGTCTGTCACACGCACGCAGTATTCGGCCGCCAGATTGTCGCTCCGAACATCTGCGGAGCCTTGGTTTCATGAAGCGTCTCGTCCCGACCGCCCTTGTCCTTCTGCTGGCCGCGTGCGGCTCTGGCGATCCGGCGAAAGAGACGCCCGCTGCGCCGACGAGTGACACCGCCGCGCCCGCTGCTTCATCTCAAGCGACCAATCTGGACAGCCTGCCGGTCAGCACCCACGATCTGGGCGCCTTCCCCTTCTTCAACCTGCCCGACGGGTTCAAGACGCAGAATACCAAGGACCAGCAGCTGGAGACGAAATACGTCTTCCCCGGCGGCGGCCTGCTGGCGGTCGAGGGCCGCTATCACCACGCCCGTGTCCAGTCCGCCGACGACAACTGGAACGAAACCCTGTTGCTCCGCAGCTTTGACGAGAAGATCCGCGAACTGGGCGGCGTCCAGGTCTATGACGGCGGTCTGCCCGATGCGGCGCGCGAGAGGATCGCCAGCGACAGCCCCCGTTTCGTCGCCGACCTGTACGACCCCTCGCCCTATCGCTTCCGCCAGTATGTCATACGCACGCCGCAGGGCCGGGTCTGGGTCGAGATCGGCTATGGCTACAACGCCCCGATGGCCGACCTGACCATCGTGCAGGAGGGCGAACTGCGCCAGACCATCACCCAAATCACCGCCGACCAGATCGACCACGATCTGAAGGCGACGGGCAAGGCGGTGCTGCACATCAACTTCGACACCGACCGCGCCACCCTGACCACGGACGGTCAGGCCGCTGTCACCCAGATCGCGGCGCTGCTGAAGGCCCAGCCGGGTCTGAAGCTGTCGATCGAAGGCCATACCGACGACACCGGCTCGGCTGAACGCAATCGCACCCTGTCGCTGGACCGCGCCAAGTCGGTTCAGGCCGCCCTGATCCAGACCGGCGTGGCGGCCGACCGGCTGAAGGCGGCAGGCTATGGCGCCGACCGCCCCATCGCGGGCAACACTTCCGACGCTGACCGTGCGCAGAACCGCCGGGTCGAACTGGTTCGGCAATAGGCGAAACCTGACGGCGCGGTTGACGCGCCGTCATACGCCCCATAGGTCCGGGGCATGACCCTCCCCCACGCCCTGCCTCACCTTGGCGACGTCGCCGCCGATTACGACATTCTGCTCTGTGATGTGTGGGGGGTGATCCACAATGGCCGCGAAAGCTGGTCCGGCCCGTGCGAGGCGCTGGCCCGGTTCAACCGCGAGGGCGGCCATGTGGTCCTGATCTCCAACTCGCCGCGCCCGGCCTCGGACGTGATCGCGCAACTGGACGGGCTGGGTGTGCCGCGTGAAAGCTGGAAGGCCTTTGTCACCTCGGGCGACGCCACCCGCGCTGAACTGGCCAAGCGCGCCCCCGGCCCGGCCTGGATCGTCGGCCCCGAGCGCGACGCCCCCCTTTACGAAGGTCTGGGACTGGAGCGCGCGCCCAGCGCTGCCGAGGCCGCCTTCATCTCTGTCACCGGCCCCGTCGATGACACGACCGAAACGCCGGAAGACTATCGTGAGCGATTTGCTGTCGGCGCCGAGCGCGGGCTGGAGCTGATCTGCGCCAACCCCGACCGCGTCGTGCAGCGCGGCGACAAGCTGATCTATTGCGGCGGCGCCCTGGCCGATCTGTATGAATCCCAGGGCGGCCGCGTCGTCATGGCGGGCAAGCCCTATTCGCCCATCTATGATCTGGCGATCAAGGAGGCGGAGCAGTTGCTGGGCCGCCCGGTGGACCGGTCGCGCGTCCTGTGCATCGGCGACGGCGTCGTCACCGATGTCATGGGCGCCAATACACAAGGCTTGGACTGCCTGTTCATCGCCCAGGGCATCCACGGCGACCAGGCCAAGGGCGAGGACGGCGCGCTGGACCCGACCCGCGCAGGCGCACTGTTGAACGCGGAAACGACCTATGCGCGATACGCCGCGCTGGAACTGAACTGGTAAGGCTCGCCATTTTGTCGCACCGCCGCTAAAGCCTGCCTATGGTCGATTTCGTTCAGCAACATCCTTCCGGCGGCTACATCCTGGAGGAACTTCACGTCGGCATGGCCGCCGAGAAGATCGTCGCCGCCACCGAGCAACGCATTCAGTTGTTCGCCGAGGCGTCCGACGACTTCAACCCGGTCCATCTGGACGAAGCCTTTGCGTCCAAGACCGCCTATCGCGGGCGAATCGCCCATGGACTGCTCAGCGCTTCGTTCGGGTCAGCCGTGGTCGGCACCATCCTGCCGGGCGCGGGCTCCATCTATATTTCGCAGACCCTGTCCTTCCACCAGCCGGTGCGGATCGACGATGAGGTTCGCATCATCATAACGGTGATCGAGGTCGAGCCGGAAAGCGCGCGGGTGAAGCTGAGCTGCGAAGGCTTCGTCAACGATGTCATGATCATGGACGGCGTCGCCGTGGTCCGCGTGCCGCGCCGCCGCAAACCGTCCCAACGCTGAGATGCAGATCGTCCGCGACTGGCGCGGTCTGCCTGACGCCCTGAAGGGCGCAGCGGTTGCGGTCGGCGCCTTTGACGGCGTTCACCGGGGCCATCAGACCGTCATCGCCGGAGCAAAGGCCGCCGCTGAGCGACTGGGCGCGCCTCTGGGCGTGGTCAGTTTCGCCCCCCATCCGCGCCGCTGGTTCCAACCTGACGCCGCCCCATTCGGCCTGATGACCGAAGCGCAAATGGCCGAGGCCCTGGCGCCGCTGGGCGTGGACATCCTGTATCTGCTGCCCTTCGACGGCGAGATGGCGGGCATGAGCGATGCTGGCTTCGCCGAACGCGTGCTGGCCCAGGGTCTGGGCATCCGCCACGCAGGCGTCGGCTTCGACTTCACCTTCGGCAAGGGTCGCTCGGGATCGCCCGAAGCCCTGCGCATCTATGGCGAACGTCTGGGCTTCACGGTGTCGGTCGCCGAACGGCTGGATGACGCCGACGGCCTGAAGCTGTCGTCCAGCGCCGTACGTGAGGCGCTGAAGGCCGGCGACATGGCCCGCGCCGCCGCCATACTGGGCCGTCCTTTCGCCATTCGCGGCGAGGTGGTCCACGGCGACAAGCGTGGCCGCACCATCGGCGTGCCGACCGCCAATATCGAGATGAACGGCTATATGCGTCCCGCCTACGGGGTTTATGCGACGCGCACCCGCCTGCCGGATGGCCGGGTCATCGATGGCGTCGCCAGCCTGGGCGTGCGGCCCATGTATGCGCTGGAGACGCCGCTGCTTGAGGTCTGGCTGTTCGACTTCGACGAGGAAATCTACGTCCAGACCGTCGACACCCAGTTGATCGCCTGGCTGCGGGGTGAAGAGAAGTTCGACGGACTTGAAGCGCTGAAGGTTCAGATTGACGCGGACGCCCGCGCAGCACGGGCGGCGCTGGCCGTCTAGCGCTCTTCTTTCGTCATTCCGTGCATCGCGAAGCGAAGACCCGGAACCCAGCGGCGCCGAAGGCGAAACCCGAACTCCGCTGAGTGTTGAAAGAGCGCATCCGCGACAGGTTCGCGCTATCGCGCGCCGCTGGGTCCCCCGGTCTCGCTACGCTCGCCGGAGGATGACGAAAGAAAAACGTCAGACCTCGCGCAACCCCGCCGCATACCGCTTCCAGTTCTGGACATAGTGGTCCGCCGACATCTTCAGCACGGCGACATGCTCAGGGTCGCGTTCTCGCACCACCTTGCCCGGCTGTCCCACCACCAGACTATTGTCGGGTATGACCTTGCCCTCGGTGATCAGGGCGTTGGCGCCGATGATGCAGTTCTTGCCGATCTTCGCGCCATTCAGCACCACCGCCCCGATGCCGATCAGGCTGTAGTCCCCGACTTCACAGCCATGCAGCATGGCCTGATGTCCCACCGTCACGCCGCGCCCCAATGTCAGGGGCCAACCGACGTCGGTATGCAGCACAGCCCCGTCCTGAACATTGCTGTCCGGGCCAAGGATGATCGGATCATTGTCTCCGCGCAGCACGGCGCCGAACCAGACGCTGGCGTTTTCTTGAAGAATCACGTGACCTATCACCGAAGCATTCGGCGCAATCCAGTATTCCCCCTCGGGCGGAAGCTGAGGACTATTGTCGTCAAGTGCGTAAACAGTCATCCGTTCACCGATCATCTACAAAAAATGGGGGCTTTAAGCCCTCGTAAACCACGTTAGCATCAAACTGTTGATGCGATTCGTGCGCCGCTATTCGCGCCCGGATCCGAAGCCGGATCAAGCCCGGTCCGGTCAGTAGTCGGGGCTTTCGCGTGGCGCGTTGGGATCCTGGTTCGGCGGTTCGGCGGCGGGTCCATCCCGTTTCTGGCGGCCCTGCTGTCGATTCGGGCGGTTGCTGTGCGGGCCGCGAGTCTTTCCTCCCCAAGACCATCCAAGGCGGAACCCGTGCGGGTCCGCCTTTTTTCATGCCCTGGAGGCGTCCATGACCAAGCGTGCGGCAACGAAGCGTCAGTCCCGTGAGAACGGCATCCTGGATTCGCGTGACTTCATCGAAGAGTCGAAAGTTCGTCGGCTCCATACGCCCAACAACTCGCGATCCGGCTGGTCGCCGAACCCGTCAAACGATGACCGGGATCAGGGCTACCTGAAGACGCTGAAGCCGAAGTCTGAAGGCCAGACCGAACTGATGGAGGCCATCGACGCGCATAATCTGGTCATGGCGCTTGGCCCCGCAGGCACGGGCAAGACCTATCTGGCGGTGGCCAAGGCGGTCGAGGCGCTGGAGGCGGGCAAGGTGGGGCGCATCGTGCTGAGCCGCCCCGCCGTCGAGGCAGGGGAATCCATCGGCTTCCTACCCGGCGACATGGAGGACAAGCTGGCGCCCTATCTGCGCCCCCTCTACGACGCCCTGTCGGACCGGCTGTCGATGAAGCGGGTCAAGGCGCTGATGGCCGAGGGCCTGATCGAGATCGCCCCCATCGGCTATATGCGCGGTCGCACCCTGAACAACGCCTTCATCGTCGTGGATGAGGCCCAGAACTGCACCTATGTTCAGCTCAAGATGCTGCTGACGCGGCTGGGCTGGCACTCGACCATGGTGGTGACGGGCGACCCGCAGCAGTCCGACCTGTTGCCTGGCATCTCGGGCCTGTCCGACATCTCGGCGCGACTGGAGGCGGTGGACGACATCGCCGTGGTGCGTCTGGCCGAACGCGACATCGTGCGTCACCCACTGGTCGCCTCAATGATCGGGGTGCTCTGACACTCAAGCGTCGCCCGATGGCAAAAACCGTCGGGCGACGTCTTCTAGATGGCGAAATCCTCCGGCGGTTCGCGGCCATCCAACCAGCCCACGATGCGCTCGGCCGCGTCCTCTGGCGTCATGGAGGTGGTGTCCACCACGATCTCGGGGCCTTCTGGCGCCTCATAAGGGCTGTCGATGCCGGTAAAATTCTTCAGTTCGCCCGCCCGCGCCCTGCGGTACAGCCCCTTCACATCTCGCGCCTCGGCGACATGCAGGGGGGTGTCGACATGGACCTCGATGAACTCGCCCTCAGCCAGCAGTTCACGCGCCAACTCCCGCTCGGCCCGGAAGGGAGAGATGAAGCTGATCAGCACGATCAGTCCCGCATCCACCATCAGTTTCGCCACCTCGGCGACACGACGGATGTTCTCGACCCGATCCTCCTCGGTGAAGCCCAGATCGCGGTTCAGCCCGTGGCGGACATTGTCGCCGTCCAGCAGATAGGTGTGGCGGCCATCGGCGTGCAGCCGCTTCTCGACCAGATTGGCGATGGTCGACTTGCCCGCACCGGACAGGCCGGTCAGCCAGATCACCCTGCCCTTCTGGTTCTTGATCGCCGCCCGCGACGCCTTGTCGACCGACTGGGCCTGCCAGTGGATGTTGTGGGCGCGACGCAGAGCGAAATGCAGCATCCCCGCCGCCACCGTCCGGTTGGATATCCGGTCGATCAGGATGAAGCCGCCCAAATCCTTGTTGGCGCTGTACGGCTCGAACGCGATCGGCGCATCCAGCGACAGGTTGCAGACGCCGATCTCGTTCAGCTCCAGCCGCTTGGCGGGCTGTTGCTCCAGCGTATTGACGTTCACCTTGTGCTTTGGCTCAGTGATGGTCGCCCCCACCAGCCGCGCGCCCAGCTTCAACAGATAGGGCCGGCCGGGCAGCATGGCCTCGTCATCCATCCAGACCAGAGTGGCCTCAAACTGGTCGGCGGCCTCGGGCGGGGCGTCGGCGGCGGACAGGACATCGCCGCGTGAAATGTCGATCTCATCGGCCAGGGTCAGGGTGACCGACTGGCCCGCCACGGCGTGCGACAGGTCGCCATCCGCCGTGACGATCCGGGCGATGCGTGACGTCTTGCCAGACGGCAGCACGCGCACTGCATCCCCCGGACGCACAGTCCCCGAGGCGATCTGGCCCGAGAACCCACGGAAGTCGAGATTGGGCCGATTGACCCACTGCACCGGCAGGCGGAACGGATCGAACTGCAGGTCATCCTCGACCTCCAGCCTCTCCAGCAGTTCGATCAACGGCGGTCCATCATGCCAGGGCGAGTGGGGGCTGGCTTCGATGATGTTGTCACCGCGCAGGGCTGACAGAGGGATGGCGTGAAAATCGGTCACCCCGATCCGGGCGGCGAAGTCGCGATAATCCGCTACGATCTCGTCGAACACCTGCTGGGACCAGCCGACCAGATCCATCTTGTTGACCGCCAGCACGATGTGCCGAATGCCCAGCAGGCTGACCAGATAGGAATGCCGCCGCGTCTGGGTCAGCACGCCCCGGCGCGCATCAATCAGGATGACGGCGGCGTCGGCGGTCGACGCCCCGGTGACCATGTTGCGGGTGTACTGCTCATGCCCCGGCGTGTCGGCGACGATGAACTTGCGCGCCTCGGTCGAGAAGAAGCGATAGGCCACGTCGATGGTGATGCCCTGCTCGCGCTCCGCCGCCAGACCATCGACCAGCAGGGCGAAGTCGATGTCGCCCCCTTGAGTGCCGACGCGGCGGCTGTCCGCCTCCAACGCCGCCATCTGATCCTCGAAGATCATCTTGGAATCATAGAGCAGCCGCCCGATCAGAGTGGACTTGCCATCATCCACGCTGCCGCAGGTGATGAAGCGCAGCAGGCTCTTGTGCTGATGGGCGTCCAGATAGGCGTCGATGTCGCGGGCGATCAGTTCGGACTGGTGCGCCATCAGAAATAGCCCTCGCGCTTCTTCTTCTCCATCGAGGCCGACTGGTCGTGGTCGATCACCCGTCCCTGACGCTCGGATGTGGTGGTCAGCAGCATTTCCTGAATGATCTGCGGCACGGTCGCCGCCGTGCTCTCAACCGCCCCGGTCAGGGGATAGCAGCCCAGGGTGCGGAACCTGACCGAGCGCAACTGCGGCGTCTCGCCGGGACGCAAGGGGAAACGGTCGTCATCGACCATGATCAGGGCGCCGTCACGCTCCACCACCGGCCGTTCCGCCGCCAGATACAGCGGCACAATCGGGATCTGCTCCAGATGGATGTATTGCCACACATCCAACTCGGTCCAGTTCGAGATCGGGAAGACCCGGATGCTTTCACCAGGCCGTTTACGCGTGTTGTAAAGCCGCCAAAGCTCGGGCCGCTGGCTCTTGGGGTCCCAGCCCTGTTCGGCGTTACGGAAAGAGAAGATGCGTTCCTTGGCGCGGGATTTCTCCTCATCACGCCGGGCGCCGCCGAATGCCGCGTCGAAACCATACAGCGCCAGCGCCTGTTTCAGCCCTTGTGTCTTCCACAGGTCCGTATGCAGGGCCGAACCGTGGTCGAACGGGTTGATGCCACGCGCCAGGGCCTCCGGGTTCTGATGCACCAGAAGATCGACGCCCAGTTCCGCCGCCATACGCCCACGCATCTCGTACATGGCGCGGAACTTCCACGTCGTATCGACGTGCAGCAGCGGGAACGGCGGGCGCGACGGATAGAAGGCCTTCCTGGCCAGATGCAGCATCACCGCGGAATCCTTGCCGACCGAATACAGCATGACCGGCCGTTCGGCCTCGGCCGCCACCTCGCGCATGATGTGAATGGCCTCGGCCTCCAGACGCTGGAGATGCGTCAGCCGTTCAGTCGCCAGGACGACCTCGGGACGTGTCTTTAAAAGCAGGGATGCAGCCACGGGTTTCGCTCTCTTCAGAGAGTGACCTCACACGTCAGAGCGGCAAAAGGCGCAAGCGATGGATACTTCACGCGCCACGTAGATTTCATGATCGCCTGACCGCCCTCACACGTCTGGTCGGCGAAGCCGGAGCGTTTCGCCGCCGGTCATCCCCCCTGAAACGACATGTGATTGTGAACGTTTCCAAACCGATCTGGAACAAGGCGGTTTTGTGTTGTGAACGCTCTCAAACCATGCTTATTTCCGAGTGTGAGAAGACGAAGATCTTCCATTTTGAGGGAGCGAAAGTGATCGACGGCCATACGGCTGTCGAATGTGGCTGATGGCCGCCCTTTCTCTTGAGTGAACAAATTCAGACCCGTCTTCGGATGGCCTGAAGGATCGCAAGACGCTGACCGCACGGTTTGCGCCATCGACCTCGCTCGCCCTCAGTCAACCTGGTGCTTGTTTTCGCCGAGTTTACTGACGGGGTTAAGCTGATGCTTAAAAAGTCTATTCTTATCAGCACACTGGCCCTCGCCATGGCGGCAGGCCTGACGACAGCTGGCGTCGCATCGACGCAATCGGTCGCGCCTCAACATGCCGTGACGCCGAATCCGCAAGTCATCGCCGCGCGCGCCTCTGCTCTGGTCGCCCAGATGACGCGCGATGAGAAGCTGCAGTTGATCCATGGCTATTTCCCGCCGCTTGCGGACCGCACGCCCGGCGCCCCCGTCGCCGACATGATCCCGTCCGCCGGATATGTGCCCGGCATCCCGCGTCTGGGCATCCCCGCCCTGCGCCAGTCGGACGCCAGCCTGGGCGTCGCCAATCAGGTCGAACAGCGCAAGGGCGATGTCGCCACCGCCCTGCCCTCCAGCCTGACCACCGCCGCTTCTTTCGACCCTGAAATCGCCTATGCGGGCGGGGCCATGATCGGCGCGGAGGCGCGCGCCAAGACGTTCAACGTCCTTCTGGCGGGCGGCGTGAACCTGACACGCGATCCGTGGGCGGGCCGCAATTTCGAATACCTGGGCGAAGACCCGCTGCTGGCCGGCGTTATGGTCGGCGACCACATCCGGGGCGTCCAGTCGAACCATATCGTCGCCACCATCAAACACTTCGCCTTCAACTCGCAGGAGACGGGGCGGATGATCATGGACGCCCGTCTGGATGAGGCCGCCCTGCGCGAAAGCGACCTGCTGGCCTTCCAGATCGGCATCGAACGCGGCGCACCTGGCTCGGTCATGTGCGCCTACAACAAGATCAACGGCGACTGGGCCTGCGAAAACGACTTCCTGCTGAACCATGTGCTGAAGGGCGACTGGAAGTACGACGGCTGGGTCATGTCCGACTGGGGCGCTGTTCACTCGACCGAAAAGGCCGCCCTGGCCGGGTTGGATCAGGCCTCGGGTCAGGAACTGGACCGCGCACTCTATTTCGACGCCCCATTCCGTGAGGCGCTGGCCGCAGGCCGCATCCCCGAGGCGCGGCTGGACGACATGGCGCACCGCGTCGTCGTCGGCCTGATCAAGGGCGGCGTGCTGGATGCGCCGGTCGTGAAGACCGAACAACACATCGACTATGCCGCCAACGCCGAGGTCGCCCAGCGCGCCGCCGAGGCTGGTATCGTCCTGCTGCGCAACGAGGGCGGCCTGCTGCCTCTGGCCAAGACGGCCCAGAAGATTGTCCTGATCGGCGGCCATGCCGATGTCGGCGTCCTGTCGGGCGGCGGCTCGTCACAGGTGCGTTCGGTCGGCGGCGCTCCTGTCGAAATCCCCCTGACCTCAGGCGCCGCAGCCTCGTTCGCCCGCACCACCTGGCACGCCTCGTCGCCGCTGAACGCCATCCGCGCCGTGGCGCCCAACGCCACCGTCACCTACGTCGACGGCAAGGACACAGCCGCCGCAGCTGCCGCCGCCCGCAGCGCTGATCTGGCCATCGTCTTAGCCACCCAGTGGACGACCGAGGCTGAAGACGTCGAAAACCTGTCCCTGCCGGACAATCAGGACGCCCTGATTGACGCCGTGACCGGCGCCAACCGCAAGACGGTCGTGGTGCTGGAAACCGGCGGCCCGGTGCTGATGCCATGGCTGAACAAGACCCCCGCCGTCATCCAGGCCTGGTATCCAGGCCAGCGTGGCGGCGAGGCCATCGCCCGCATCCTGTTCGGCGACGTCAATCCATCGGGCCGACTGCCGATCACCTTCCCCGCCTCCGCCGATCAGCCGCCACGCCCTATCGTTCCGGGTCTGGCTGAACTTCAGGCGGTTGACGCCGCAGCCGCCGCCAACCCGGGCGCACCTCAGGTGGAAGGCCTCAAGCCCTTCGTCGTCGACTACGCGGAAGGGGCCGATGTCGGTTACCGCTGGTACGCGCGTCAGGGCCTGAAGCCCCTGTTCCCGTTCGGCCACGGCCTCAGCTACACCAGCTTCGCCTATGCCAATCTGACGACCTCGACCACCGACGGCCTGACCGTCAGCGTGGATGTGACCAACACCGGATCGCGCGCAGGCGCCGAGGTTCCACAGCTGTATGTCGCGCCCGAAAACGCCGCCAAGCCGCGCCGTCTGGCCGCCTTCGCCAAGCTGACGCTGCAACCCGGTGAGACGCAACGGATCACCCTGCGGGCTGAGCCTCGCATACTGGCCGACTATGACACCGCCCTGCCCGGTTGGCGCATCGCCGAGGGCGACTACCGCGTCACGGTGGCGCGCGACGCCACAGACGCCGGGCTGAACAGCAGCGTCAAAATTTTCGGGTCAACCATCAGACCTTGAGTGCAAAGCCGCACAACAAATCGCGGCGTAAAGAGGAGGGAGAACGACATGAGAATACATAAGAGGCCCATGTTGGCGGCCTTGCTGGCGAGTTCGGCGCTTGTTGCGCCGGCCTATGCCCAGACCGCCGACCAGGAGACCACCGATGTCGGCGAAATCATCGTCACCGGCATCCGGGCGTCTCAAGCCCAATCCATCAACATCAAGCGCAACGAAACTGCGCTTGTTGACGCCATCTCGGCTGAAGACATCGGCAAACTGCCGGACGTCACAGTCGCAGACGCCCTGCAACGCATCCCAGGCATCCAGGTTCAGCGCACGGCAGGCGAAGGTTCGACCGTCAACATCAGAGGTCTGCCTCAGGTCGTCACCCTGCTGAATGGCGAGCAATATCTGGCGCCCGGCAACCTGGGCAGCGCCCAGCCGAACCTGAACGACGTGCCTTCGCAGTTGATGAACTCGATCGTGGTGTTCAAATCGCAGGACGTCCGCAACGCCCTGTCGGGCATATCGGGCACCATCGACCTGCGGACACGCCGTCCCATGGAATTCAAGCATGGCGCCACCGTCTATACCGCCGCCGAGTATCAGACGGGCGACCGCACGGGTCAGGACGACTATCTGTTCAACGGCCTGCTGAACTGGCGCGGCGACCGCTTCGGCGCCATGCTTTCGGGCGTCGTCAGCAATTCGAATCTGGGCAACAACTATTCAGGCGTCAGCCAGAACGTCCTGATCGGCAGCAACGATTGGGGCGGCAGCGGCGACAACTGGTTGTCTCCCCACGGCTATGACAGCTTCAACCGCGTGGTGGAACGTGACCGCTACAGCCTGAACGGGTCGTTCCAGTACGAGATCGAAGACGGCATCCGCCTGACGGGTGAAGTCTTCTACACCCACCAGAAAGAGTACAATCGCGCTGCGGGTCTGAACATCTCCAACCGTTGGAGCGGCGTCGACTGGACAACGCCCACGGCCTTCGAGACCACCGGCGTTAAAGACAACCTTGGCAGGCCTTGGCTGAACGTCAGCGAATACGACCTCGACGTCTGGTGGATGAACTCCTTCACCGTCAACCGCGTGACCGAGAACGAGTCCACCAACTACAACCTGGAACTGGACTACGACAAAGGCGGTCCCTTCACCTTCCACGCCCGCGCCATCAAGGCCAACGCCTCATTGCTCAGCATGAACGGTCAGGTGCAGGGCGACCTGTCCAACTGGCAGTATTCGCCAGACCGCAAGTTCACACTGTTCCGCCAGGAAGGCGACCGGACACGCGGCACCTTCTTCCCCTTCTCGATCGCCTCGCAATACCCGGCCTCGCAGTACTCCAACGGCGTGATCGGTTCTCAGGGCGGCCGCTACATCAACCCCAACCCCTTCGGCATCGGCCAGGATCCACGCGTTCACATCAACAGCAGCGGCGACAAGCTGCAGTGGAGCGGCTTCGACCGGCCGATATCGGGCGGCCTCGGCACCGTGCCGCTGACCCAATATATGTCGAACCTCGACAGCTATACGGTCGGCGCCTATTCGTCGGAAGGCAACCAACGCAACGAATCCGACCTGACGGTGGTCAGGTTCGACGGCTCCTACGAGTTCCAGGAAGCCCCCGCATTCGGTTTCCTGAACCGTATCGACGCCGGCATTCGACACAGTTCGCGTGAAGTCAAAATCACAAGCTTCCACCTGTTCTCTGACTTCTATGCCGGTCAGGGCGCAGGCAGCGCGACCGGCTGCGCGGCTCAGTGGAAAGCCATCGATGTCGTGATGGACAGCACGCAGTGCCGGGCGGGAGAATACGTCTCCAACCCCAGCTTCGATCCGACCAAGGCGATTGCTGCGACGCCTGGCATCTGCACCGGCGGCGCCGTTGCGAATGCTCCCACCTGCTTCCAGGGCTACACGGTGAACCGTCCTTCGCCACTGAAGTCGAACAACAACACCTATTTCCTGTCGGACTACGGCTCGATCACGGGCGGCCTGCCGGGCGTGTGGGTCGCAGATCCACGCGATTTCGACGACGTTGTCGCCTTCCAGAATCGTGTCTTCGGCAATGCCTTCGAAGTCATCATTCCGGGCAACTCTTACGACGTCGACCTCTATGAGGACGCCGCCTATGTGAACGGCAATATCGAATACGGCCAACTGCGTGGCGATGTCGGTCTTCGCATGGTCCGCACCGAACTGCGGGCGCGCCAGAACCTGACCGGCGACGTTCGCGCCTACGGCGACACCAACTATGATGTCGGCGACACCATCTCCAGCCGCAGCTACACGGACTGGCTGCCGACGGTGAACCTGTCTTACGACTTCAACGACCGACTGAAGCTGCGTGGCTCCTTCGCCAAGACCATGATCCCGCTTGATCTGGGCAACTATGGCGGGGGCGTCACCATCGCCACGGCGGATACGCCTGCGTCGAAACCTGGCGATCCGGTCGATCCGACCCTTCCACCCGTGGGCGTTCGTCGCGTCACCGGCGCGACCCTGGGCGGCACAGTCGAACTGAACCCCTGGCGTTCGACCAACTACGATCTGGCGCTGGAATACTATTACGGCCCGGCGACGATGTTCAACATCGCGGCCTTCCGCCTGAACATCGACAGTTTCGTCACCCGCGCCACCATTCCCAAGAGCGGATCCTATGCTGACGGTGACGGCATCGTGCGTCGTCTGGTCGACGTCAACCGCCCCGTCCAGGGCGAGGGCGGCGAACTGCAAGGCATCGAAATCGGCGCCAAGGTGGGTCTTTCGGACTTCATCGACACGCCGATCTGGTCCGACTTCGGCTTCGACGGGAGCTTCACCTATTCGGACAGCCAGCAATCGGGCGTCACCCTGGCCGGCGAAAAGCTGCCGTTCCAGGACAACTCGAAGTATTCGCTGAACGCCGCGCTCTGGTACCAGGGCGACAACCTTCAGGTTCGGGTTGCGTACAACTATCGCACGCCCCGTCTGTCCGGCACCTTCGGCGACCCGGTCACCGGCGCGATCCCGATCTATCAGGCCGCAGCGCAGTATGTGGACGCCAACATCACCTATGATGTGAACGACATGGTCACGATCTACGCCAACGGGTCGAACATCTTCGGCGAGATCGAGGAATACTACCTCGAATTCGAGAAGGGTCAGAAACAGTTCCACAGCCGGAACCAGTTCGAGCCGCGTTACTCGATCGGCATTCGCGCCCGCTTCTAGACTTCTTTCCTGAGCGACTGGCCGACGATGACTTCTGTTGTCGTCGGCCTCTTTTTTCGCATACCCAGATTATCCACGGCGAGGCGACGCGGTGTCTGCATTGCTGGACAAATCAGAGTTTCTCCTAGCCCTTTAACCCGACCAGCCCTGCATGAGAGCCGCCATGGATCAGTCCCGCCGCCCCTTGAAAAAGATATGCATCGTCGGTGGCGGCTCCGCCGGATGGATCGCCGCTGCGGCGCTGTCGGAACAGTTCAAAGGCAAAATGGCCGAGATTGAACTGGTCGAATCTGACGATATCGGCATCGTCGGGGTTGGAGAATCGACCATTCCCCCCTTCCTGCAGATGCTGACCCGACTGGGCATCAACGAGCAGGATTTCCTCAAGGAGGTTCAGGGCAGCTTCAAGCTGGGCATCCTGTTCAAAGACTGGAAGCTGAAGGGCGAGGACTATATCCATCCCTTCGGCCGGTTCGCGCCGCCCGTTGAACTGGACGACTTCTATCAGGTCTGGCTGCGGACCCGCGCCGAGGGCTACCAGGGCAAGCTGGAGGATTTCGCACCCGCCTCAGGCATGATCCGCCAGGACCGCTACACCCTGCCCTTCAAGGCCCAGCGCAGCCCGATCGGCGCCGCCGCCTATGCTGTTCACATCGATGCACGCAAGATGGCCAAATACCTGCGCCGCTTCTCAGAGGCGCGTGGCGTGGTCCGCACCGAAGGCATGGTCGATCAGGTGGCGCAACGCCCGGACGGCTTTGTCGAGGCCGTCGTCCTGAAGGACGGACGCCGTATAGAGGCCGACTTCTTCATCGACTGCACCGGCTTCCGCGCCCTGCTGATCGGAAAGACCCTGGGCGTCGGTTATAATGACTGGTCGCAATGGTTGTTGTGCAACCGCGCAGTCGCGCTTCAGGTCTCCAACCCCACGCCGCCCGGCCCCTATACCCTGGCGCATGCACAGGACGCCGGCTGGGCGTGGCGCATCCCGCTGCAACAACGAAGCGGCGTCGGCTATGTCTTCTGCGACCGCTACTGCAGCGACGACGAGGCGCTGGCCACCCTGCTGAAACAGGCCGAAGGCGAACCCGTGGTCGATCCCTGGGTCATTCCGTTCAAGACCGGCATGCGTGAGAAGCTGTGGGACAAGAACGTCATGTCGCTGGGCCTGGCGGGCGGCTTCATCGAACCGCTGGAATCCACCGCCCTGCACCTGATCTATCGCGGCATGGATCTGTTCCTGCGCTTTTTGCCAGACGCAGATTGCGACCCGACGCTGATCGCGGAATTCAATCGGCGCATGACCGAAGACTACGAAGAAATCCGCGACTTCGTCATCATGCACTACGCTACGACCCAGCGCGACGACAACGCCTTCTGGCGAGAGGTTCGCGGCATGGAGATGCCCGAATCGCTCAAGAGCAAAATTGAACTGTTCAAGGTCAACGGCACGGTCCGCGAAGGCGTTGATCTGATGTTCCGAAGCGTCAGCTGGCAATCCGTGCTTGAAGGCATGGGCGTGCATCCGAGGGGCTATCATCCGCTGATCGACCGCATCGATTTCACCGACATGCCCCGCTATCTGGATCAGAGCGCAGCGGTCATACGCAATGCGGTTCAGGGCGTGACGACGCACGAGGAATTCCTGAAAGCCCATTGCACCGCCCCCTCGCCCGAGTGGCTGGCGCCGGTTTGAAAGGCGAACCGGCTTCCGTACGGGAAACAGCGGCTTTATGTAGGGCGGGAAACAAGGAATTCTCAGTTTGCGCCGAGCGGTAACCATAAAGCACGTCGCCGCTGAGGCGGGTGTCTCGCTTCAGACCGTCTCGCGGGTGATGAACAAGGAGCCGAATGTTCGGCCGGTCGTGCAGGAACGCGTTCTGGCGGCCGTTTCCAAGCTCGGTTATGTGCCCAGCCTCGCAGCGCGGCGCCTCGGCGGATCGCGCTCCTTCCTGCTGATGGCGCTGAACGACCGCGAACGGACCATAGAAGGCTGGCGCTCAGGCGAAGGCACAGACTGGGTCGATCAGATGCTGATGGGCGGCATGTTGAAGTGCGAGGCCCACGGCTATCGCATGATCTTCGAACTGGTCGACACCGGGTCCGAACATGTCGAACGCGAAGTGACAGCCGCCATTTCGGCCCTGCACCCCGACGGCGTGATCCTGACGCCGCCGCACTCCGACAATCCGGTGATCACGGGCCTGCTGTCCAAGCTGGGCCTGCCCTTCGCCCGCATCGGTTCAGTGGCGCAGGGCGACGGCTTTTCGATCTCGATGGACGACGGCAAGGCGGCCGAGTTCGCCACGCGTCGCCTGCTGGAACTCGGCCACACCCGCGTCGCCTTCATCACCGGAAGCGACCAGTATGCACTCAGCAGCGCCCGCCTGGACGGCTACCGCGAGGCCATGCGCGCCTCTCAGGATGACACACTGATCGGACGCGGCGACTTCTCCTATGATTCCGCCGTGGCTGCGATGGAGCGCCTGCTTGCGCTTGCCTCGCCGCCCACCGCCGTGGTCGCCAGCAATGACCGAATGGCGCTAGCCGCCCTGCGCACCGCCGAGCGTCACGGCCTGTCCGTCCCACACGACCTGTCGGTGATCAGTTTCGACAACACGCCCCTCGCGCGGTTCGCGGACATGTCTGCGATCATCCAGCCTATCGCGGAAATGACGTCCACGGCTGCGGAGCTTCTGATCCGCTTCAAAAGCGGCGCGGCTGATCTGCCCGCCAGCAGCGTGGTCGCTTTCGACTTTATCGAGCGCGGCTCCACAGCGCCCAGGTCAGCAGCCTAAGCCTTTGCATGGCGCCGACACAGGGTGCAGTCGGGAGTGGACGCCAACACTGGGAATGCATTAACCTTTTAAAATGACGCCGCTTGCCGAACACAAATCAGGAGCCTCAAATCTTCTGACAGATCGCGAGCGCGAAGTGATGGCCTATGTCGCCGCCCACTATCGCAGCAAGCAGATCGCGCGCCTGACCGGCAAGGCGCCCAAGACCGTCGACGCCCAAGTGGCCAGCGCCTGTAGAAAGCTGGGCGTCACATCTCGCGACGAAGCCGTACGGCTTTTGCTCGACGAAGGCGCTCTCCAACCCATGGGGGAAAATCCCCATAGGGAACCAGACGCAATAGGCTCCCAGCCCGTCACCGGCTTTCCTCCACTCGTTCACGTGGAGGGGACAAATGACCACAACCACCCAGATTCGATCGCAGCCATCGCCGGAAGATCTCATGCCGCCGATGACTTACGGCGATTTCCAGAAAGCTCTGGAACTCGTGGCGTCGGGGCGAACACACCGGAACATGATCCCGTTCCTGGTGTCAGCCCTTCAGCAGCAGGCGCCCTTCCTGTCGGGGCAGATGTTGATGTTCGAGATCCTGTGTTCGGCGTCATGCCTGTCGGACCTGCCGAAGAAGCCTCTTCACAGCTAACCGCCGCCAATCGCCCGTTCCTGCGACTGTTGACGGCCGTCGGCATCGCGCTGGCATTGGCGATCATTATTCCAGCGGCGCTCTACGGCGCAGTCTCACTGCAGAGACTGGTCCAGTCGATCCAAGCGCAACCCTGATTTCACCTACAATTTCATCTTCCATCAAACCGCCGTCGCGCGGTGGAGATCCCTCATGTCTGATCAGCAACAGGCCGCCCTCCGCGTGGCCGAAATCATCAACGAAGCCGAACGCGCCATGGACGACGCCATGTCTCGCGCGTCTCTTCTGGTCGCCGAACTGCCCCGCCTGCAGATCCAGGCCGGCGTCAACGGCGCCTGGGCTCAGCCTGCAGTCGCATCGGTCTGCTCGGCGTTGACGGACATGACCACGGCGCGCGGGTCTTTGATCGAAGCCCACCGCAGCCTGTCCGCAATTCAGCGCAAGCTCGGCATCACCGTCGCTGAAATCCCCGGCAACTCGAAGGAAACGCCGACGATTCCCAAAGCCGCTGTTGAGAACATCGTCCAGTTGCGCGCCTGACGCCTTTACCTGTGACATAGGCTTGTCCATGGTGCCCTAAGGAGGGTCGCCATGGACCTGCTTCAGGCGCTCGCCACAGTTTACCAAATCCTGGGCTTCTCCGCCGTCTTCCTCGTGATCACCGTCGCGATGGTGTTCGGCGGCCCGCCTCACCGCGCCTGCGCATTGATCGCGCTATTCGACGCCTTGGCCCTCTACGTCCTGATGTCCGCCCTTGATCTGAAACAGGTCGAATGGATGGTTCAGGTTCGCTCAGTTCTCGTCCTGCTGGCCTACAGCGGCGTCGTGTTTCGCTGGCGTGATCGCTGGCTGGTGATGCTGATGGGGCTACAGGGTTTTGCCGTCATTCTGCACCTGTCGACCATGTTGGACGACGACATACTCATGCCCACGACCAGCCTGCTGCTAAATGTCACAGGGTGGTCGATGCTGATCATCCTTACGAGCGCCACAGTCGCCTGGACCCTTCAACGCAATGACGCAAAACGAGCCTATAGACGTCCTTAGTATCCGCATCTCAGACGCGAGCGAGGTTAACTCATCCAGCCTGCGATGAGCAAAATCGTTTCCTTTTCGCAACAGCGTAACTTATCACCGCACTGCACCTTGAATAACGCTGGCATTCAGCTAAGCGGTTCGGGCATAGTGCACCATACTATATCAACCACCTATCGGAGGGGCTCCAATGAACAAGTCCGTTCTCATCGCTGCGGCTATGCGCGCATTCGCGTTGGCCGCCGGCACGGCTGTCGTGGCCGTTCCCGCTATGGCCATGGCTCAAGACCAGGTCGCAGCACTCAGCACCGCAATTCAGGCGGCCGTTGTTCAGGCCCAGGCTGACGCGGCAGCTCAAGGCCTTTCGGCTGAACAAACCCAGGCGGCCATTCAAGCCGCCATTCAACAAGCAATCGCTGTCAGCGGTGCAAGCCCTGCCACCGCAACCGCTGCGCTGGGCGCTGCCCGCGCCGCGCTTGCCGCTTCGGGCGCTCTGTCGCCCGCCGCGTCCGCCGCGGTCGGCTCGGTCCAGGCTCAGGTCTCGGCTGCTGCGAACCCGACGGGCGCAGGCGGCGCACCAGGCGGTGCTGCAGGCAGCGCCCCGCTGGGCGCTCCGCCTTCGGCAGGCGGCGGCGGCGGCGGCGGTTCGGACTATCGTCCGACCAACCGATAATCAGTGCTGGGCCGGACTTCAGGTCCGGCCCTCACCTTGATTCAAGCTGCATATGAAACGAGCCGGCTCGTGCGGCTCGCACTTAAAAGATTTAGAGGTTACCATGTCCGTAATGCGGAAAGGGCTCGCGCTTGTCGCAGCCGTGACAACCATTGTTCCCGCCGGCATGGCTTCGGCGCAGTCGTCCAGCGGCGCCCTGCGGGCCGCCTTGGCGCAGTCAGGCGATCTGTTTGCTCGTGACCGAGCCGTCGCCGTGCGCGATCGCCCGCACCCCGAATATGAAGCCCTCGGCCTGCCCGTTGGCGCTTTCACGCTATTCCCGCGCCTTCAGCTCGATGCTGAATACAACGACAACATCTACGCCACGGAAACCGGCGCGGTTGATGACGTCATCTTCCGCGTGAAGCCGGAACTGGCCCTTGAATCGGGCTGGTCGCGCCACTTCCTCCAAGGTTACGTGCGCGGCGACTTCAGCCGTTATTCGGATTACGGTAGTGAAGACACGAACAACTGGGGCCTCGGGACCTCGGGTCGTCTGGACATCACCCGCGCCACCAATATTGCAGCGGGCGCCGACTACGCCGAACTGACCGAACCGCGCACCTCTTCAAACACGCCCGTCGCCAGCGCAAAGCCGATCGAATATGATCTGACGCAGGCCTTCATCGCCGCGACGCACGTCACCGGCCGTCTCAAGCTGTCCGCACGCGGCGACTACCGTTCGTTTGATTATCGCAATGGCGAAACCGTCTCCGGCGCAGTCATTGACCAAAGCAACCGCGATCGCGACGTCAGCAGCCTGTCAGGTCGCGTTGATTACGCCATCAGCCCCGCGACCGCCGTCTTCGTTCAGGTTACGGGCAATGACAGAAGCTACAAGGTCGACTCGACGCCGACCGATCCCAACCGCGACTCATCGGGCTATGAAGCCCTGGTTGGCGTCAACTTCGAGGTCGGCGCTGTCGCTCGCGGCGAACTGGGCGTCGGCTATATCAGCCAAGAGTATGACAACGCCGCCTTCAATAATATTGATGGCTTCGGCGCACGCGCCCAACTGCAATGGTTCCCCACCGAACTGACCACCTTCACCGTGACCGGCTCGCGGACGATTGAGGATTCGGGCATCATCGGCTCGGGCGGCTATCTGTCGAACGGCGTCGGTCTGGCGGTTGATCATGAACTGCGTCGCAACGTGATCCTGAGCGCCAACACCAACTTCAACCGTGATGAATACAACGGCATCGATCGTAATGATGATCGTTTCAGCATCGCAGCCGGCGGCACCTATCTGCTCAACCGCAACCTGGGGGTCAGCGTAACCGCCAGCCACCTGAAGCAGTCTTCGGACGGTGCGAACGCGGGCGTCAAGTTCGACGTAAACCGCGTCATGCTTTCCTTGGTCTCTCAGTTCTAAGCGTAAGGCTGTCATTTCCGACGGCATGGTCTCCTCATGAATCAGATTTTCGACGCGCGCTCGGCACAAGCCGGTTCACGGGGCGAGCCTTCGGGTGAATGGGGAGAGGGAGGCGGCTGGTCCGCCTCTCTCGGCCAGTCGATAGATCTCAATCGCCTGATCGCCGTCTTCCGCCGTCGATTGAAGCTGTTTCTGGCTATCGCCATTCTGGTGATGGTGGCGACCATAGTCGTCACGGTGCAGGCGACGCCGCTCTACACCGCCACCGCCAATCTGATGATCGACACCCGCAAGGCTCAGGTCGTCGATTCGACAGCGGTCTTGTCCGGTCTGTCGGCCGACTCCAGCGTCGTCGATACCGAAGTCGAAATCCTGAAATCCAGACAACTGGCCGAACGCGTCGTCGATACGCTGAAGCTGCAGGATGACCCTGAGTTCAACAGCGCTCTGGGCAAGCCGGGACCGATCAAGTCGGTCATCGGCGGCATCGGCGTCCTGTTCGGCGCCGCGGCACCGGATGCCGCCCGCGATCGTCTCGACGCTGTCGCCGCGCAGAAGGAAAAGGAACAGGTCGTTGATGCGGTGCTGAAGCGCCTGAGCATCCGCCGCGCCGGCCTGACCTATGTGATGAATGTCGGCTTCTCATCGGAAGATCCGGCCAAGGCGGCGCGCATCGCCAACACGTTTGCTGACCGCTACCTTCTTGAGCAACTGGAAGCCAAGTTCGACGCCACCCGTCAGGCCAACGTCTGGCTGAACGACCGCCTCGGCGAACTGCGGGTGGAAGTGCAACAGGCCGACGCGGCTGTGGCCCAGTACCGCGCCGCCAATAATCTGCTCAGCTCGCAGGGCGCGACCCTGACAGAGCAGGAAATCTCGACCTACAACCAACAACTGGCGACCGTCCGCGCCCAGCAGGCCGAAGAAGAAGCCCGCCTGCGCACTGCACGCGGTCAGTTGGCCGCCGGTTCGACCGGTGAAGACGTCGGTGAAGCCCTGGGTTCGCAAGTCGTCCAGCAACTGCGCGCGCGCCGCGCCGAAGTTTCTGGCCGCGTCGCCGACCTGTCCAGCCGTTATGGCCCGCGTCACCCCGACATGCTGCGCGCCCAGCGCGAACTGGCCGACATCGACAGCCAGATCCAGGCCGAAATCCAGCGCATCATCTCCAACCTGGAAGCCCGCGTTCAGGTCGCCCGTGAACGCACCGGCTCCATGGCCTCCAGCCTGGGCGGCGCCCGCGGCACCCTGGCCGCGAACAACGCCGCAGGCGTTCGCCTGTCGGAGCTGGAACGCAACGCCCAGTCGGTTCAGACCCTGTATCAGAGCTTCCTGGACCGCTTCAAAGAGACCAGCGCATCGGAAGGCATCGAACAATCCGACGCCCGCGTCGTTTCGCGCGCCAAGATCCCGAACAAGCCCTCCTCACCGAACATCCCGCTCAACCTGGCGCTTGGCTTCGTTCTGGCCATCGGCGGCGGTCTGGCCGGCGTTGTTCTAGCGGAGATGCTCGACTCGGGTCTGACCACGGGTGAAGACGTGGAGCGCAAGCTGGGCCTGCCGAACCTTGGCTCTGTGCCGATGATGTCTTCAGTCGCAGATCCGGTGGACCGCGACGAAACCCCTGTCGATTACGTCCTGAAGAAGCCACTGTCGGGCTTCGCGGAATCGGTCCGCGCCCTACGCGCCTCGATCCTGTATTCACGCGTCGGCAAGCAGACCAAGGTCATCACCATGACCTCCGCCCTGCCCGCTGAAGGCAAGACCACGACTTCGGTCTGTCTGGCGCGCGTCGCCGCTCAATCGGGCGCACGCGTCCTGCTGATCGACTGCGACCTTCGTCGCCGCAACGTCAACCGCCTGCTGGGCGTCGAACCTGAAAAGGGCCTGATCGAGGTTCTGAACCGCAGCGCCACGTTGGACGAAGCCCTGCTGCTGGACGAACCGTCAGGCGCCTATGTCCTGCCTCTCGCCAAGAACAGCTTCACGCCCAAGGATGTGTTCGGTTCCGAGGCCATGACGCAGTTGATCGAGTCGCTCCGCGAGTCCTTCGACCTGGTCATCCTGGACACCGCACCGGTCTTGGCCGTCGCCGACACCCGCGTTCTGGCTGCACGTTCGGATGCGACCGTGGTCCTGGCCCGCTGGCGCAAGACGCCTGAAAAGGCGATCGCCACCGCCCTGAAACTGCTGGAGCAATCCGGCGCGCACGTCTCGGGCCTTGCCCTGACGCAGGTCGATATGAACGCCCAAGCCCGCTACGGTTATGGCGACTCCGGCTACTATTATTCCGAATACAAGAAGTACTACGCCTCCTGAGGCGGACTGAATGTCGGAGACTTCTCATCGTCGTCGTCGCCGTTCTACGGCGTTTGCCGGGCCGTCCTCAAAGGGCGGCCCGGAGCGCGTTGACTGGCGCAGTCGGATCGTGCTCGGCGTGGTCCCAGCGCTGCTTTTTGCGGCCCATTTGACCTTTGGCGCAAACCATATCGCCGCCGCTCAATGGCTGAGCGCCCTGCTTGGTCTGTTGCTGGTCGCGGCCCTCGCAGCGGCGCCCGCGCGTATCGCGCTTTTTGATCTGAAGCCGGTCTGGCCTCTGATCATTCTGTTCCTGGCCACCCTCGGCGTCGCAGCCTGGAGCCTGACGCCGTTTACGCCGGGTGGGCCGCACCCGATCTGGGCCTGGGCGGATATGGCCGGTTCGTCGACCGTGAACCGGTCAGCGACAATTCTCGAAATGACCAAACTCGTTGGGCTGGGCTGCGTCTTCGTACTGGGGTGTCTGCAAGGCGCCCGGTCCGATCGCGCACGTGCGACTGTCGATGTCCTTCTGGCGCTCGGCGCCGCCTACGCCGCCCTATCTCTGCTGAGCTTCCTGGCCGGCAGCCAGATCATGGCGGGCGGGCGTCTGTCCGGCGGCTTCCTCAGCGCCAACAGCGGCGCTTCGGTCTTTGGCATTCTGACCGTCATCGGCCTGGCGAACCTGCTGCGCCGCTGGCGTCAGGCCAAGGGCACGGACGTCATGAAACAACTAGGCGAAGTGGCTGTGCCGCTGGCCTATGTCCTGCTGTTCGTCACCTGTCTGGTCCTGACAGCCTCGCGCATGGGCGTGGCGGCGACCGTGGTTGCGGCGGGCGTGCTGCTGCTGTGGGACATGATCGAGAACAAGGGCCGTCGCTTGCCGGTTCTGATCAGCGGCGCGGTGCTGCTGGTGGTCGGGGCGGTGCTGCTTCTCGGCGGTAATGATCTGTTGTGGTCACGATTTGATGCCCTGGACCGCGACACCCTGGTGCGGACCACAATCTTCACCGCCCATTGGCACGCCTTTTTGGATTCGCCCCTGTTCGGTTATGGCCTGGGCACGTTCAACGACGTGAACAGCCAGATCATGACGGCGGAGAACTATCCCAACCTTTGGTCCATCCGTGCGACCCACAACCTCTATATCCAGTGGCTGGAAGAGGCGGGCATTGTCGGCGCCACGCCGATGTTCCTGCTGATCGGCGTGATCATCACCGTATCCATCTGGCGCACAGGCAAGGTCCGCAAGGGCCAGACCACCGCGCGCGGTTTGGTCGTCGCCAGCCTGGTGGTGCTGATCCACGGCACGACGGATTATGCGTTGCAGACGCCGTCCATCGCCGCCTTCTGGGCCTTCCTGCTGGGTCTTCAGTTCGCCTTCGGCCAAAGCCGCGCCTGACAAGGGGCGCGGCAAACGTCTTTTCCTGGCTGGGCAAGTCGATCCGGCATCCCCATATGGGCGAAGAAGACGATTGCCGAAAAGGAACGCTCGATGCTGTTCGCCAAGACCGCAGAAATGCCCACGCCTGAAACCGCCCTGCCCGGCCGCGACACGCCGCTGCATACGGACGAGGTGCATTTCGTTACGGGCCGCCCGCTGAAAGGCCCTCACCCGGAAGGCTTCCAGACCGCCATCTTCGGCATGGGCTGTTTCTGGGGTGTCGAGCGCATCTTCTGGAATCTGCCCGGCGTCTGGGTCACCTCGGTCGGTTATTCCGGCGGCATCACGCCCAACCCGACCTATGAGGAAACCTGCACGGGTCGCACCGGCCATACCGAAGTGGTTCAGGTGGTGTTCGATCCCAAGGAAACCTCCTACGCTGAACTGCTGAAAGCCTTCTGGGAGAACCATGACCCAACCCAGGGCATGCGCCAGGGCAATGACATCGGCACCACCTATCGCTCGGCCATCTACACCCTGAACGACGAGCAGCAGCGCGAAGCCGAGGCGTCGCGTGACGCCTATCAGGCCGCCCTGACCAAGGCGGGCCGCGGCGCGATCACGACCGAGATCGAACCGGTCGGCGTTTATTATTTCGCCGAGGATTATCATCAGGGCTATCTGGCCAAGAACCCCAATGGCTATTGCGGCATTGGCGGCACCGGGGTCGTCTGCCCCATCGGCGTCGGCGTCCAGGCCTGACCGACATCTGACGAAACGCCCCAGGTCGCCGGGTTTCGCGCGGCGACCTGCCGGGGTAGGGATGGATCAAAATACTCAGGGAGCCGTCCATGTCCGCCTTCGTCCATCCTGACGAAATCCGCAGCCGTTTCTCGGCCGCCCTGTCGGCCATGTACCGCGCCGAGGTGCCGCAATACGGCGACCTGCTGACCCTGGTGGCGGACATCAACGCCCAGACTCTGAAGACCGACACCGTCAGCGCAGACCGTCTGGCGGCGTCAGGGGAACTGGCGCGCCTGTCGCAGGAGCGGCACGGCGCCATCCGCGTCGGCACGGCGGACGAACTGGCCACCATCGCCCGCGCCTTTGCGGTCATGGGGATGGAGCCGGTCAGCTATTACAACCTCGCGCCCGCAGGCGTGCCGGTCCATTCCACGGCCTTCCGGCCCGTCGATCCGGCGGCGCTGGCGCGCAATCCGTTCCGGGTCTTCACCTCCCTGCTTCGGCTTGAGTTGATCGAGGACGAAGCCCTGAGGGATGAGGCGGCGGCGACCCTGGCCCGACGCGACATCTTCACGCCCGGCGCGCGCGAATTGATCGAGACAGCAGAGCGCATGGGTGGTCTGGATGAGGCGCAGACGGACCTGTTCGTCGCAGAACTGCTGGAGACCTTCCGCTGGCACGCCCAAGCCACGGTCAGTGCGGAAACCTATGAGCGTCTGGTCGCCGCCCACCGCCTGATCGCCGATGTGGTCAGCTTCAAGGGACCGCACATCAACCACCTGACGCCGCGCACGCTGGACATCGACGCCGCGCAGACCGCCATGCCCGCACGCGGCATCACGCCCAAAGAAACCATCGAAGGTCCGCCTGCCCGCAACTGTCCCATCCTGCTGCGCCAGACCAGTTTCAAGGCGCTGCAGGAGCCGATCACCTTCCCCTCAGACGCCGGGGCCATCGAGGGGGCGCACACGGCCCGGTTTGGCGAGATCGAACAGCGCGGCTGCGCCCTGACGCCGACGGGCCGCGCCCTGTATGACGAGGCCCTGGCCAAAAAAGACTTCTCCGCCCTGCCCGACGACTGGACCGCCATGCGTCGCGAAGGTCTGGGGTGGTTCCGCTATCGCGCCACGCCGCAGGGCTTGGCCACGCGGGCTGAAACGGATGATCTGGAGGCCCTGATCGACCTGGGTCACGTCATCGCCGAACCCATCACCTATGAGGATTTCCTGCCCGTCAGCGCGGCGGGCATCTTCCAGTCCAATCTGGGGGCCGAGGCGCGGGCGTCAGCCTATGCGGTCGATCCGGCCAAGGCGGACTTCGAACAGGCGCTGGGCCGCCCGGTCCAGGATGAGATGGCGCTTTATCAGGCCGCACAGGACGCCTCGATCGCTGCGACCCTGACCGCCCTTGGGCTTGCGCCATCAGAAGCGGTTTGAGCGGAAAGCCACAACCTCCACCGGCTCAAGCGAGACTATTCGCCCGCTTGCTTGACCGTTCGCAGCGGATCATAGACGCGCCGTGACCTCGTCTTCCGCCCCGTCTGCGCGTCGCTATGATCTGGACTGGATCCGCGTAAGCGCCTTTGCCCTGCTGATCCTGTATCACGTCGGCCTGGTGTACGGCGTCTATGGCTGGCACGTGCACAGCACCCACACCTTCGAGTGGATGCGTGAGGCGATCCTGATCACCAACCCGTGGCGGCTGACGCTGCTGTTCCTGGTGTCCGGCGCCGCCTTGCGGTTCATGACCTTGCGCCGCACCCCGCGAGAAGTGACCCGCGCCCGGTTCGCCCGTCTGGTCCCGCCCCTGCTGTTCGGCACGGTGGCGCTGGTGCCGCTGCAGTCGTGGATTGAGGCGCGCGACAAGGCGAACTGGCCCGGCGGGATGGACGGCTATCTGGACTGGATGGCGCGTGAGTTCAGTTGGAGCGGTCTGATGGACGGCGTTCCGGTCAACCATCTGTGGTTCATCGTCTATATCGCGGCCTACAGCGCCGTGACGATCCTGCTGTGGCGACAACCGGGCGTGATCCCGCGCATTGGCGACTGGCTGGAGAAGAACCTGCGCGGGTGGCGCGTGTTGGTCCTGCCGATCCTGTATCTGATCTTCATCCGCATCGCCCTGTTCCCCTATTTCGGCCTGACCAACACCCTGTCTGTCGACTGGTACAATCACGCCCTGTCGCTGGTCGCCTTCATCTTCGGCTTCGCCATCGTGGGTCGCGAGAACATCTGGCGCGACATGGAGCGGCTGCGCTGGGTCAGTGTAGTCCTGGCTGCTGTCGCCCTGCCTGTCATGATGGCCCAGGTCTGGCATCCGGGCGGGCGAGCCTTTTGGGGCGTGCCGCGCGCCATCGTCTATGGCATCGACCAATGGGCGGTCATCACCGCCATCCTGGGCTTCGGCAGCCTGCATCTGCGCGACAAGTCCAGCCCGGTGCTGAAGTATCTGACCGAGGCCACCTTCCCCCTCTATATGGCCCACCAGACGGTGCTGGTGTTGGCCGTCTGGATCATCCGACCGGCCAATCTGTCCGCCCCGGTGGAGGCCCTGTCGCTGGTGCTGATCACCTTCCTGGGCAGTCTGGCCATCTATGAGGTGGTCAAACGCATTCCCATCATCCGCCCGCTGTGGGGGTTGAAGCCGATCGACGACAGGCCTTGGCCCATCGACCTGCGGCCAGAAGCCAGAACCCCCTATCGCCGCCGTCGCCATCTGCTGGGGGTTGGGGTTGCCGCGCCATTGATCGCCCTGCTGGTCGTCGCGGTCGCCATCGCCGCCTATCCAGGCTTCAACAACGCCACCCAGTATCTGAGTGAACTGGGCGGGGCGACGGCGCGCAAACCGATCATCTTCAATGCAGGCCTGTTCGCCGCCGGGGTCATGGCGGCCCTGGCCGGGATCGGCTTCGGCCTGACCATCTACGCCCTGACGCGGGCGCGCATTCCCGCCGCCGTCATCGCCATTGTCTTCATTCTGGCGGGCGCTGGCCTGTCGCTGTCGACCCTCTATCCGTGGCCGGACCCGCGCCACATGGTGATCAACCTGGGCTTGGGCATCCAGTTGGCGCCCCTACTGTTGCTGTGGGGATTGGCCGCCAGAAATGATCTGACGCGGCTGAAAATCTTCCTGGCCGTGACCTTCGTTCTGATGGCCATTCTGACCGTCATGACCAAGCACCTGGTCTTCCCCGGCACGGTCAATGACGCCAATGTCGGATGGTGGGAGCGAATCTACGCCATCGTTCTGGTATGCTGGGTCGGGGTCGCCGCCTGGGTTCTGGAGCGAAAAATGCGACAACTCGCCATCGAAGCGCCGCTTGACGGCCTTCACGACGCCGTGATCGCAAATCCGCGGTAGGAATCCACGCTTTTTTTCGCTTAGATCAACATCGCGTGATTGAAAATCGCGCGAATGTGATCGACTATAGCGGAAGTCGCTGCAGTGCAGCATTCCGCGTCGCCCCGCCTTCCGGACGACGAATGGTCATCAGGGGGCATCTTGAACGGCATGACCAAGCTGTCAATCCGCGCTGTCGAACACGTCGGCATCCAGAAGACGATCGCACCCTGGGCCTGGCTGCCTGATGAAGCCCCCCTGGAGATGCCGCGCCAGTCGCTGACGGACACGACCGCCTCGGCGGGATCGGTGACGCCGCTCACCTCGCCGCGCAATATCGCCATGCGTCGCCTGATGCTGCTGGCCGGAACCCTGTTCATGGCCGGTCTGTCGGCCATCGCCCCCTTCTACCTGTATGCCCGTGAAGGCTGGGACGGCACCGAGATGCTGGCCTTCGGCATCTTCATGGTTCTGATCACCGCCATCTCCTGCTGGTTCGTCAGCGGCCTGATGGGTCTGTTCGTCATGCTGCGCGGCAAGGATCAGGCCGACCTGATGTTCGCCGCCCACCCGCAGACGCCGCGCACCCGCACGGCCCTGCTGATGCCGCTGTATAACGAAGACGCCCGCGCATCCTTTGCGCGTCTGGCCCAGATCGACGCCTCGCTGGCGCGTCTCGGCGCCTCGGCCGCCTTCGACATCTTCGTGCTGAGCGACTCGACCAAGGAAGAGGCCGCATCGGCCGAACTGTCGGTGTTCCAGTCCTTCCGCATGAACGCCGGGTCCAAGGCCTTCTACCGCCGCCGCACCGACAACACCGAGCGCAAGGTCGGCAACCTGTCAGAATGGATCCGTCGTTTCGGCGCCGCCTATGAGAACATGATCGTTCTGGACGCCGACAGCACCATGGCGGGTGAAACCCTGCTGCGCATGGTCGACGCCATGGAGCGCAATCCCGGCGTCGGCATGATCCAGACCGCCCCGGTCATCATCAAGGCCCGCACCATCTTCGCCCGCGTGTCGCAGTACAGCGTGCGTCTGTACGGCCGTGTCGCGGCTGCGGGTCTGGCCTACTGGACGGGTTCTGAATCCAGCTACTGGGGCCACAATGCCATCATCCGCACGCGCGCCTTCGCCGCCTGCTGCGGCCTGCCGTCGCTCAAGGGCAAGAAGCCCTTCGGCGGCCATATCCTGAGCCATGACGTGGTCGAGGCCGCCCTGATCCGCCGCGCGGGCTGGGCCGTTCACGTCACCGCCGCCCTGGACGGATCGTGGGAGGAGACACCGCCTTCGATCACCGACTTCATCCGCCGCGATCACCGCTGGTTCCAGGGCAACCTGCAGCACCTGGGCCTGATCGGCGCCAAGGGCCTGTCGCCCATGAGCCGCTTGCAGCTGGTTATGGGCTGCATGGCCTATCTGTCCTCGCCTCTGTGGCTGGCGTCGCTGATGGTCGGTCTGTTCATCCAGATGTTCTATCCGGTGGACTGGACCAGCTTCTTCTACATCCTGAACCCGCAGTTCACGCCCTTCATGCTGGCGTCCTTCCTGTCGGGCGTGCTGCTGATCGGGCCCAAGTTCATGGGCGCCGCCCTGGTGCTCAGCCGTCCGGCCGAACGCCGCGCCTTCGGTGGACGCCGCGCCATCGCCAAGGGCATGGCCGCCGAGATCGCCCTGTCGGCCATCCTGGCCCCCATCCTGATGGTCGCCAACACCAAGGCCTTCATCCAGATCCTGTCCGGTCACGACGCCGGCTGGACCGCCCAGCAGCGTGAGGCCGACGGCCTGGCCTGGTCCGACGCCTTGCGCGCCATGCGCTGGCAGATGGTGGCGGGCGTCGCCTTCATCATCCCGCTGTGCGTCCGCCCTGACCTGGCGACCTGGTTCGCACCGATCGTCCTGCCGCTGCTGCTGGCCGCACCGATCTCGGTCTGGACCTCGCGCGTACGGTCGGGCGACAAGCTGGCCGCCAAGGGCTTCCTGGTGACCCCGGCTCAGGATGGCGTTAGCGTCAATCCCGCCGTGCTGCACACGCCCCGTTCGCCCCTGCGCGCTGTCGCCGGCGGCGTGCTGGCCCCCGTCGTCGCCCCGGCGATGGTCCCGGCCCGCGCTCCTGAGCTGTAAAAGATCGTCCAAACCCGTCAAAAACGATGCGTTGCGGCCACATAGCGGCCACAACCGTTAAACGGCGGCTCGACGGAACGCGTCGGAACACGCACCCTGTGGACGCTCGCGATGGAAGGAGCCGATTCCATGACTAAGAAGACCGGATCAGACGCCAAGCCCGACCTTCGCCTGGTCGGAACCGAAGCCGCCATCTACGACCTCATGCGCGCGCCTGAGACGACGGGCGAACGCGTCAAACGTCTGCAGCTTGAAGCCCATGCCCTGGCGCTGGAAGAGATCGAGCAGCTGGAACGCCTGCTGCTTCAAGCCGCCGAAAAGGCCAAGGAAATCGCGGGTGGCGGCGACGCCTATCCGGTCGGCGCCCGCGAGATCGCCTCGCGCATCGCGGCAGACCTGCCGACGCGGGCCGAGACCATAAAGACCATCGTCAGCCGCATCGGTTAAGCACGAGCGGCCTCAGGCCAGCACGTCGTCGTAATCCGGGTGCCGCTTGTGCCAGGCCACGGCGTAGCTGCAGCGCGGAAACAGCATCAGACCCTTTTCGCGGGCGTATTCCGCCATTGACTGCATGAACTTTGCGGCTGCGCCTGAACCGCGCAGCCCCTGCTCTGCCTCGACGTGCAGGATCATCCGCGCGCCGCCGCGAACGGCGTATTCGGCCCAGACCTTGCCTATGCCTGCATCCCCGTCGAAATCCTGCTCAAAGCGGTTCTCGATCGCATCGTCCCTGAACTGACCCATAATGAACTCCTTCCCGCCATCAACAGACGGGGCGGTGGGATGTTCCATTGGGCGGCTGCGTCAGATCGGCTTGTTCTGCAGCAGGTTGATCAGGCCAAACGCGCTCTTCACCGTGAACCAGACGCTGAGCAGGAACCACAGCAGCAGGAACAGAAACAGGAACGGAATGCCGATCAGCACCGCCGAGGCGATGGCGCTGATGACAATGCCGATCCAGGCGGCGATGGTCCACCAGAAGACGGACCAGAACAGCGCGATCTGCGCCTCGATATGCTGGCGCGCCACGCCCACCGCCGTATTACGCGTGACATAGGAAACGATCAGCCCGACCAGCACCAGCACATTGGCGCTGGGGATGGACAACAGAAACAGCGCCCAGGCGATCAGGGCGCCGACCTTGCCTTCAGGCTCCTGTCCCGATGTGAAGTTGGGTTCGGTCGTCACGGCGGCTCCTTCAGAACAGCAGGGCGCGCGGATTGGCGACGGGCTTGCCGTCCTTCAGCTTCCACACCCCGGAGGCGCCCCGCGCCAGCAGCCACAACGCCAGCAGGAACAGAACAAAGACGCCGATATTGATCACCACCAGCAGGGCGCCGACCACCGCCGTCACTGCGGCGATCCACAGGGTGCGCTGCTGATAGATGAAATGGCTGCGGGCCAGGGCGTCGTCCGACGCCCGCCTGACCGTCACCGCCAGCAGGGCCAGAACCGCAGAGGCGCCGAAGGTCGGCACCGCCAGAAGGATCAGCACATAGATGGCGTACAGGCCCATGGGCGCCGTCGGGGGCGCGACCCGACGTTCGGCCAGATCTTCCCGCACCAGAGCCTCTCGCATCGCCGCGACCGGCGCCTGTGCAGATGCGCCGACAGACGGATCCGGCGAGGTCTGAGCTTGCGCCCGACGTTTGCGGTCGGCCGAAAACCGCGTCTCCAAGGGTGCGCCAAAGTTTTCGGTGCGGTCGAACGGTCCCGGATCGGCCGGTTCGGGTGGATCAAACAGGTCTGGCTCACGTTCTTCGACAGGTTCGGCGGCGGGCGCGAATACGGGCGTGATCACGGGTTCCGCCTGCGTCTCACGCGGTTGCCCCGCCAAGGCGCGCGGCGATGCAAAACCGACCAGATCGTCCAGATCCTGATCGTCGTTTACGCCCGCTGGGCCTTTCGGATCGCCGGGTTCGGCCATGGGTATCGAACGCTTTTCTCACGCCGCACGTCGCGGCTGGGATTCTCAGACGACAATGGCCGGGTCGCGGGTCAGGCGCAACCAATCAGACGTTAGCGAGACAGCACGATCTCGCAGCCCGGTGCGATCACAGCCTGCAGAGCGCCCGGCTTTTCGATGCGCACGGTCGCCTTCTGAACCCGATGATCGTCCAGACAGGCCCGCGCCAGACGTTCGGCGAAGGTTTCGACCAGGCCGATATGGCCCTCGGCGGCGATGGCGCGGGCGGCGTTAGCCACAGTTTCATAATTGATGGTGTCGCCCAGACGCTCGATGGGCTTGGGCTCAAGCTCCAGGCTTACGTCTATGACCAGACGTTGAAGCCGCCCCTGCTCGTGGTCATAGACGCCGATCCCGGCCTCGACCTCCAGCCCGCGCACAAAGACGCTCAGACGCTCATAACGCAGTGGCTCATCCGCCGGAAACGGCGATACCGACGACGACTGGACCACGCGGTTACTCCTGGATGTCGGGGGTGCGCCAGGCCAGATGCTGGCCCCCGTCGACGGCGATCATCTGACCCGTCACCATGCGGGCGTCAATCAGCCACAGCACGGCGTCGGCGACCGCCTCGGGACTGCCGGGGATTTCCAGCAGGGTGCCGCGCGCTTCGGCGGCGAATTCTTCAGGCGTCTGGTGGATCGACGGCAGGGTCGGCCCCGGCCCCACTCCGTTGACGCGAATGCCCGGCGCCAGCGCCTGGGCCAGGGTCTGGGTCGCCCACCACAGAGCATTGCGCGACAGGCTGTAGGAGAAGAAGCGCGGGTCCGGCTTCAGCACCTTCTGGTCCAGCAGATTGATGATGACGCCCTGCGTCGTCTGCGCGGCGAAGGCTTCCGCCAGCACCAGAGGCGCCCGCAGATTGGTCTCGATATGGGTGTCCCAGCTTTCGCGGGTCAGGCCGCCAATCCGGTCATCCTGAAACACCGAGGCATTGTTGACCAGGACGGTTACTGGACCCAGCGCCACACCCGCAGCGGGGATCAGACCGCGCACCCGGCTCTCATCCGTAAGATCGGCCTGCAGCAGACAGGCACGACGCCCCAAGCCCGCGATCTCATCGGCCAGGGACTGGGCCTCGTCACCCGAGGCATGGTGATGGATCGCCACATCGAAGCCGGCCTTGGCCAGCGTCAGGCAGATCGTTCGTCCGATCCTGCGCGCCCCGCCCGTGACCAGCGCGACGCCCCGCACCGACGGTTCAGTCAACCCGACCGAACTCGAAATAGTTGATGGCCGCGATGACGGCGATGAAGGCGAAGATGATGCCGAGAGCCAGCATGGGATGCTCCTGTTCGTTGCACCCCGATTAAAGCGGAGCGGCCTGCTGTTCAAGCCGCCCTGACGCCGTCATGTTCATCCGATGACCAACTGGCGACAGCACGTCGAACCCTTCACACGCCCCCTTTTCTTCCTCTGGTCGCGGATGACGCGGGGCAAGACGCTGGGCGTGCGGGGCGCGGCGGTGGATGGCGAGGGGCGCGTGCTGCTAGTCAAACACACCTATCTGGCAGGCTGGTGGCTGCCCGGCGGCGGGGTGGACAAGAGCGAGACGACCCAGGCCGCCGTGGTGCGCGAACTGCGGGAAGAAGCGGGGCTGATTGCGCGTAGCGAGCCGGTGCTGCTGTCCATCCATTCCAACGAACGCTTCTTTCCCGGCGATCATGTCGTCGTCTTCCGCATCGACGACTTCGACATGGGCGAGCGCACCAGCCACGGCGAGATCGCCGAAATCGGCTGGTTTCATCCCGACGCCCTGCCCGAGGACACGCACCATGCGACGCGGGCGCGGATCGCGGAGATCTTCAAGGGACAATCCCCCGACGTCCTTTGGTGACCGGCTTCCAATCGCGTCTGTGATCGGGCGCGCCTATATAGGCGGCGATGACTGCGAGCGATCCCCCGATTCCCGAAGATCAGCCTCTGGCGGCGGCGGCCCTGATCGCCGACGAGGCACGCCGGGCGCCGGACAAGCCGGGCGTCTATCGCATGTACGGCGAGGACGGCTCCTGCCTGTATGTCGGCAAGGCCAAGTCGCTGAAGAAGCGCATCGTCCAGTACGCGCAGGGCCGTTTCCACACCCAGCGCATCGGCCTGATGGTTGCCCAGACCCGGTCGATGGAGTTGGTCGTCACCGCCTCCGAGACCGAGGCCCTGCTGCTCGAATCCAACTTCATCAAGAAGCTGAAGCCACGCTTCAACGTCCTGCTGCGCGACGACAAGTCCTTCGCCGAACTGATGATCCGCAGCGACCACCGGGCGCCGCAAATACGCAAGCATCGCGGCGCCCACACCACGCCGGGCCAGTATTTCGGCCCCTTCGCCTCGACCTGGGCGGTCAATCACACGCTGAACACCCTGCAGAAGGCCTTCCTGCTGCGGTCCTGTTCCGACAGCGTTTACGAAACCCGCACCCGCCCCTGCATGCTGCATCAGATCAAGCGCTGCTCGGCGCCCTGCACAGGACTGATCAGCCTGGAGGACTACGGCGAACTGGTCGTCGAGGCCGAGGCCTTCCTGCGCGGCAAGTCACGCGCCGTCATCGTCCGCCTGTCGCAGGAGATGCAGGCCGCATCAGATGACATGGATTTCGAACAGGCCGCTCGCGTTCGCGACCGCATCCGCGCCCTGTCGGCCATTTCGATGCAGAACTCGGTCAGCGCCGACAGTGTGGCCGAGGGCGACATCTTCGCCCTGCATTCCGACGGCGGTCAGGCCTGCGTTCAGGTCTTCTTCTATCGCGCGGGCCAGAACTGGGGCGGGCGCGCCTATTTCCCGCGCGTGGACAAGTCCGACACGGACCCGGAAATCCTGGCCGCCTTCCTGGGCCAGTTCTACGAGGACAAGCCCATCCCGCGCCTGATCCTGTCCAATGTCCGCCCGCATGAGCTGGAACTGCTGGAGGAAGCCTTCTCGATGAAGGCGGATCGCAAAGTCGAGATCGCGCGGCCCCAGCGCGGCGAGAAGCTGGCCCTGGTCGATCACGCCCTAACCAATGCGCGCGAGGCTCTGGGCCGCCGCCTGGCCGAAAGCTCGGCCCAGGGCAAAATCCTGGACGAGGTGTGCGAGGCCTTCGGTCTGGAGGCCCGGCCCGAGCGGATCGAGATCTACGACAATGCTCACATTCAAGGGACGAACGCCGTGGGCGGCATGGTCGTGGCGGGGCCGGAGGGCTTCCAGAAGTCCCAGTACCGCAAGTTCAACATCCGGGGCGAAGACCTGACCCCAGGCGACGACTACGGCATGATGCGCGAGGTGATGCGCCGCCGCTTCGCGCGCCTGGTCAAGGACGAGGAGGAAGGCGAGGCCAAGGGCGAAGATGTTGTCCGCCCCGACCTGCTGCTGATCGACGGCGGCGCCGGGCAACTGGCCGAGGTGCTGGCGGTCATGGCCGACCTGGGGGGTCTGGACGACATCGCCGTCGTCGGGGTGGCGAAGGGACCGGATCGCGACGCGGGGATGGAGAAGTTCTTCATGCCCGGAAAACCGCCCTTCATGCTGCCGCTGAAGTCGCCCGCCCTCTATTACCTGCAGCGGCTGCGCGACGAGGCTCACCGCTTCGCCAACGGCGCCCACGCCAAGCGCCGCTCGATGGACATCAAGAAGAACCCGCTGGACGAGATCGAAGGCGTTGGCCCCGGCCGCAAGAAGGCCCTGTTGCACGCCTTCGGTTCGGCCAAGGGCGTGGGTCGCGCGTCTGTGTCCGACCTGATCAAGGTGGACGGTATCAGCCAACCACTTGCCGAACGCATCCACGCCTTCTTCCGTAAAAGCTGAACCCAGCCTAGAAAGCCGCTCATGAGCGCATCCGATGACGAACTGACCGCCGGCTATCACCGTTTCCGCGCCGAACACTGGCCTGCCGCCCATGCCGAGTATGAGGCGCTGGTCAAAGGCCAGAAACCGCACACCCTGATCGTGGCCTGTTCCGACAGCCGGGCCGATCCGGCCCTGATCTTTGACGCCAAGCCGGGCGAACTGTTCGTGGTCCGCAACGTGGCGAACCTTGTGCCACCCTATGAGCCGGACGGCCTGCTGCACGGCGTGTCGGCGGCGCTGGAGTTCGGGGTCAAGGTCCTGAACGTGCGCCGTATCGTGGTCATGGGCCACGCCCACTGTGGCGGGGTGAACGCCATGCTGCACGGCGCGCCCGACAACTGTGCGGACTTCGTCGCCCCCTGGGTGGCGCAGGGCACGCCGGTCGTGCGCCACGTCGCCGAGACGGTCGCACCGCACGAGTTGGAGCGCGCCGCCGAGGAGGCCATCGTGCGCCTGTCGATCCGCAACCTGCGCACTTTCCCGTGGATTGCAGAGCGTGAGGCGGCGGGTGAACTGGCGCTCAGCGGCCTGCATTTCGGCATCGCGGACGGCATGTTACGCGCGCTGACGGACAAGCCGCGGTTCGAGCCGTTGGCCTGATCGCCGAACCATGCGACACCCGGTGCGTTGCAACGGATACGACCATGAGCACCGCCCACCACATTAATCCGATCCCGAACATCCTGACCGGCATCCGCCTGTTCGCCGGGGTGGTGATGTTCGCCATGCTGGCGGGTGCGGCGCCCGGTGCGCTGGACGCCTGGCTGTCGCCTGACACCCAGTTGCAGTTCGGCGTCTGGGCCTTCTGGATCTTCGTCATCGCCGCCTCGACCGACTGGGTCGATGGTTTCCTGGCCCGGCGCTGGAATTCGACCACACGCTGGGGCGCGATCCTCGATCCCATCGCGGACAAGGTTCTGATCACGGGCGCTATTCTGGGCGTTTTGGCGTCCGGCTCCCTGCCAGGGATCGCCCTGCCCTGCGGCTTGATTCTGTTCCGTGAGTTCGCCGTCTCGGCCCTTCGCGAAACCATGGCGGGCCGCATCGAGCTGCCGGTCACCCTGGCGGCGAAGTGGAAGACCACGGTTCAGATGGTGGCCTTGGCCGCCCTGCAGCTGACCCTGTTGTGGAGCGGTTTCGGCCTGCAGAACGACGACGGCTCTCCCCTGTCGTGGCAACCGGCGTTTGAGACCTTTGCGGTCTTCCTGATCTGGTTTGCCGCCTTGATCACCCTGTGGACCGGCTGGCAGTATTTCCGCGAAGCTCGTCGCCAGATGCAGGATCTTTAAGGTCTAAGCGTCAAACCTGCCGGGGTGGCTTCGAACGCCGACAGCCGCCCCAGATAGCTCATGCCCAGCAGCGAATAGGTCAGGCCGTCCTCGAACACGAGGGCCTGAACCTTGTCGATCCGTGCGCCCGACACGGACACTGACGACAGTTCGACCGGCGCCGCGCGCACCATGCCCGACGCCGTCTGCACCTTGCCTGTAAAGTCCGACGGGGCGGGATTGACGCCCAGTCGCCGCGCGTCCTCACGCGTCAGGGCCACCAGACTGGCGCCCGTGTCCACCAGCACCCGCACGGCATGGCCGTCGATACGGGCCTGAGCCCAATAGTGTCCGTCGGCCGCGCGCACGACCTGTGCAGGATGGCCTGTCGCCGGTTCCAGAGCCGCAGTCTGGGCCTGAACGATGGGGATCGGAGCCGACGCCGCCAGGGCCTCTCCGCCGCCTTCGATGTGGCGAATGACCAGCGCCGTGCTGAACGCGGCGAGCAAGGCCCCGCTGAGAACAGCTGCAGACTGGAAATCGACACGGATCATCAAAGGCGCTTTGGCTGCATCGCAAGACGCGACGTCGCCGTTCTAGGCGCCCGAGGTTGGGATGCCGTGAAGCGACTTGGCTGATGAAACCTTAAAGCTTGGACGGATCGACCTGCGACCGCCGTGACGGCAGTTCGGCCATGACCGCCGCCCGTTCCTCATCCGACAGCGCCCGCCATCCGGCGATCTCTTTCAGGGTGCGAAAACAGCCCAGACACAGGCCGCTCTCGCCATCGACAGCGCACACCATGACACAGGGCGTGGCGATCGCCTTGGGCGGTCCGGGGCGGGCGGCGGGGTCGGTCACTGTGACACTGTCACAAAATTTACTCCGAATGCTGAGCGATAAATTTGCATTTTTTACCAAACTGACTATCTTGGGTTCTGACGCGAAACGACTGAGGGTGGAATCCCCATTGGTACGACGTGTCTCTTTTCATCGTTCTGCGAAAGGAGACGCCAAGATGAACGATAAGGAGCGTAACCTCCAACACGCCATGATGTCCTTCGCCCTGTGGGGCGGGATGCTCGTGAACACGCGGCAGATGCCGTCCAACTCCAATCGGGTGGTCAGCCATCCGTCCAACTTCGTACCCTATACGATCAAGAAACGCTGACGGCCTGTAGGGCTGACAGCCAGGAAGCCCCGGTCTCATCCGGGGCTTTTTCAATTCCGGCCTTGCGTGACGCAGCGGCGGCGGTCGATGAGGGGGCGAATACGGAGATGACGCATGGGCCTGATCGCTGAAACCAGACTGATCGCAGAAGAGCGTCGGGGTGACATCCTGATCTGGACGCTGGACCGCGAGGCGCGTCTGAACGCCCTGCCTGATATGACCGACGGTGATGAGTTCGCCGACGCCTGCGCACGCGCCAACGCCGACCCAGCCGTCAAATGTGTGGTCCTGACCGGCGCGGGGCGGGCTTTCTCGGCTGGCGGCGACCTGACGGCCATGCGCGACAAGCGTGACCTGTTTGAAGGTTCAGGGGCCGAGATCCGCGTCCGCTATCGCCGCATCGTGCACCGCATCGTACGGTCGCTGTATGATCTGGAGATGCCGCTGGTGTCGGCGGTCAACGGCCCGGCCATGGGTCTGGGCTGCGGCATCGCCACCACCGCCGACATCCGCATCGCCTCCGACCGCGCCAGCTTCGGCGTGCCGTTCCTGAAGCTGGGCATCATTCCCGGCGACGGCGGGGCGTGGCGCCTGCCGCGCGATGTCGGATACGCCCGCGCGGCGGAAATGCTGTTCACCGGGCGCAGCATCGACGCCGAGACGGCCGAGCGCTGGGGGCTGGTCAACCGCGTCGTGCCGCATGAGCGGTTGATGGAGGAGACCCTGACCACCGCCGCCCAGATCGCCGCCCAGCCGTCCCAGGCCTTGCGCATGGCCAAGACCCTGATGCGTCAAGGGCGCGACCAGACGTTTGAACAGATTCTGGAACTGTCGGCCGCCATGCAGGCCATCGCCCACCTGACCGAAGACCACCATGAAGGCGTCGCCGCCGTGCTGGAAAAACGCCCCGGCGACTTCTCAGGCCGGTGACCTTTCAGCAGCCCAGATCAACCGCAAAAAGAAGCGGCGGCCAGGATAACTCCTGACCGCCGCCGTGTCCCTGCCGACCGTTTCAGACAAGCTGGGTCAGGAACGACCCGGCGAACGCATCGCCTCGGTGGGACCGACACCGGCCGCGACCTGACGCTTGGCGCCCGCCGTTTCGCCCGGCTTCATGAACTTGACCAGGACACGTTGACCGATCAGCAGCGGCGCATCGCCTGCGGAGGCCACGACTTCGACCACGCGCTCGTCGGTGCGCTGCGAGGGATCGTCCGAAGCCAGCTTGCGGGCGCCGAATACCGCTGCACGGCGCAGCACCGTGCCGACATAGACCTTGCTGGAGTTGCCTTCCGGGCTGATCTCGACCGACTGACCGTCGGTCAGGTTGGACAGATCGCTTTCGACCACTTCGGCGCGGACGATGCGCGGGGCGTCCGGCTCTAGGTCAAACATGGTCGAGACGTTCAGGGTCGAGGCGCCCGCGCCGGGGTTGGCGTAGCGGCGCACGATACGACCTGCGCTGGGCGCGCGGATGACCGTCAGTTCCTGATTATAGCGAGCCTGATCCAACTGGGCGCGCGCGGTCTGGACCGCCGCCACCTGTGAACCCATTCGGGCCTGAGCCGAGGCCACGGCGTCCGCCGCCTGATCGACGCGCTGGGCGGCGACGAAGTTGGTGGCGGCCAGACGCTGCAGACGCTCCTGCTCACGTTGGGCGGTGCGGATGTCGACGCGGATCTGATTCAGTTGGCTATCAGCCTGCGCCACAGCGGCGGCGGCGCTTTGCACGGCCAGACGCGGTTCGTCGTCTTCCTGACGGGCCAGAATCTGACCTGCGGTGACGCGCTCGCCTTCCTGCACCAGCACTTCACGGACGATGCCGCCGCGACGGGCCGCGATCTGGATGATGCCGCCCTCGACGTCCACCTTGCCGTTGGCGATGGCGGCGTAGGGGCTCTCGACCTTGGTCGCAGCCGCCTTGGCCTGTTCTTCCTTCTTGGCCTTGGCCGAGGACTGGAACAGCATGAAGCCGACCACCAGCACGATCACCAGCAGCAGGCCGAACCATGTGCGTTTTTTCTTCAGGAAGCCGGGCATTGGGCGTTTCGTCCTAAGGGGTTCAGTCGTGTTGTTCAGTGCGACGCCAGAATGGCGTTCGGATCGGGAATGCGGCGTTGGTCATCAAGGATCTTGCCGTCCTCGATGTGGATGACCCGGTCAGCCCAGGCCTCCAGACGCGGGTCGTGGGTCACGCAGATGACGGCGGCGCCGTGTTCGGTGGCGGCGCGGCGCAGCAGCTTGATCACCACCTGACCGTTCTCGCCATCGAGGGCAGAGGTCGGTTCGTCGGCGAACAGGATCTTGGGATCCTTGGCCAGGGCGCGGGCGATGGCGACACGCTGCTTCTCACCACCCGACAGGGCGGCGGGGCGCAGGTGAAGACGATGCGCCAGCCCCACTTCCTCTAGCGCCGTCGTGGCGCGCTTTCTGGCCTGACCGGACGTCAGACCCTGAAACTTCAGCACCGTCTCGACCTGCTGCAACGCCGTCAGCGCCGGGAACAGGTTGAAGCCCTGGAAAATGAAGCCGCAGTTATCCAGACGGAACTTGTCGATCCGTCCGGTGGACAGCCGCCACAGGTCATCGACGTCCAGAATATCGACGCGGCCCTCTTCGGGCTTCAGCAGGCCGGACAGGGCGGCGATCAGTGTCGACTTGCCCGACCCCGACGGCCCCATGACCATGGTCAGGTCGCCATGCCGTGCATCGAAATCGACGCCCTTCAGCACATCGACCCAGGACTTGCCGGACTTGAAGCGCTTGACGACGCCATGGGCTTCAATGGCGAAGTCGCCGTGCTTGCCGTGGACTTTCGTGTGTCCAAAACTCATGTCGGTCATCGCAGCAGGTCCGCCGGTTGGCTGTTCTTGAGGATGCCCAGCGACAGCAGACCAGACGCCATGGCGATGGCGATCAGACCAGCACCCACCAGCGCCAGAAGCCAGAACGGAAGGGCGATGATCACCGCTCCCATCATCGCCAGCAATGACACCAGCCAGGTCAACAGGATCGCCGCCGCCACACCGACCACGCCGACCCAGAAGCTCAACTCAACGACGATGCGGCGCAAGGACCCCATGCCGACGCCCAGGGCGCGTAGTGAGGCGAACTCCTTGATGTTGGCCATGATCGCCCCGCGCAGGGTCTGCCAGGTGATGGCGATGCCGATAATGATGCCCAGCACCACACAGCCGCCGATGATGATGACCAGAATGCCTTCCTCGAACATGGCGCCCGCATTGGCGTCGGCCAGTTGCTGCTTGGTCCAGGCCTTCCACTGGCCCTTGCCCATTTCATTCAACTGATCGACCACGATCTGGGCGCGGGCGGGATCACGCAGCTTGACCATCAGGGGGCCGACGCGCGGGCCGGTGTCGGCCTGCCCCAGCATCCGCAGAGTGTCGCGCGACATGACCACGCCCGGCTGCATCATGTTGGGATAGCCGCGCGTCACGCCGACGACCGTGACCGTCTGGCCGTTGTACAGCGCCTTGTCGCCCAGCTTGACGCCCAGGGTGGACAGGGCCGTCTCATCGACCGCGACAGTGTAGGGCTGGCGCAGGGCGTCAACCAGTTCCTGGGAATAGTCGATGGGGATCGTCACCGAACCGGGGCGCGTGTCGATGATGCTGGTCTGCACGAACTTCTGACGCGGCGCGCCCTGGCTGGCGTTGTCCGCCTGGCTCTTGGTCGGGTCGACGTTCTTGATGTTCTGGAAAGTGCCGCCCGCGCCATCCAGCGGCATGACCTCGACAACCTCGGGATGGTTGTAAGCCAGAGGAATGAAACGGCGCGGCACGCCCGAGGGTCCGCTCAGAATGCTCTTGGCGCCCGGCTGCAGAATGAAGATGTCCGCGCCCGACCGTTCGATCGTGGCGGTGAAGCCCTTGCCGATGCCGATGAAGACGCCGGTCATGGCCAGGACCAGCAGGCCCGAAAGCGCCAGCGCCATGACCGCAGCCATATAACGGCGCCACTCAAAAAGCAGCGTTGAAAGCGCAAGCGACATGGTCGTCGATAAACCCCTGGTACGTCTGTCTATCTGACGGCGCGACGCCCTGCGGCCAAGTTAAATCGGAGTAAGGGTTCGGGGTGCTCCGCCGTTGCTTCGCGTAAAACGTGCGACTAAGGGCGGCATAGGTCGCTTGGCGTCACCCCCATTATGGCGCTAGTTACAGAATAACACACGGGACAGATCGTCCCGCCCCCGGGAGACTATCCACCATGTCCTTGCCTTCGCTTCGTCTCACCGCCTCGCTGGCCGCCCTTGGCGCCGCGACTGCGGTCCTGTCGGCCCCCGCCTCTCCCGCCAAGGCGGACGAGGGCATGTGGACGTTCGACAACTTCCCCATCGCGACGGTGAACCAGAAGTACGGCACGAACATCGACCAGGCCTGGCTGGACCGCGTGCGTAACGCCGCCGTTCGCCTGCAGGGCTGTTCGGCCTCGCTGGTGTCGGGCGAAGGCCTGATCCTGACCAACCACCACTGCGTCGTCTCGTGCGTGCAGGACCTGTCCACGGCCCAGAACGACTACGTCAAGAACGGCTGGATGCCCGCCACCCGTGAAGACGAAAAGAAATGCCCCGGCCAGACCGCTGAAATCCTGACCGACATCGTCGATGTGACCGCCCGCGTCACTGGCGCTGGCACCGGTCTTGAGGGCGCCGCCTTCGTTCAGGCCCGCGCGGCCGAGATCGACAAGATCCAAAAAGAGACCTGCGGCGACGACCAGAAGCTGACCTGCCAGGTCATCAGCTTCTATCGCGGCGGCCAGTACAAGCTGTACAAGTTCCGCAAGTATGACGACGTGCGTCTGGTCTTCGCGCCTGAGTTCCGGGCGGCCTTCTTCGGCGGCGACCCGGACAACTTCAACTTCCCGCGCTACGCCCTGGATGCCGGTTTCCTGCGCATCTACGAGGACGGCAAGCCCGTCGCCACGCCGAACCACCTGACCTGGAACGCCACCGCGCCCAAGGAAGGCGACGTCACCTTCGTCGCGGGCAACCCCGGTTCGACCTCGCGTCTGCTGACCATGGCGCAACTGGACGTGCTGCGTGACCAGCAGATGCCGCTGACGCTTATCCAGTCGTCGGAACTGCGCGGCCGCCTGATCGAATACGCCACCACCGGCGAAGAGCCCAAGCGCGTCACCGTCGACCCGCTGTTCGGCCTGGAGAACAGCTTCAAGGTCTTCTACGGCCAGCAGGGCGCCCTGACCGACCCGGCCTTCATGGCCACCAAGCGTCGTGAAGAACAGGAACTGCGCCAGCGCGTCGCCGCCGACCCGACCCTGTCGGCCAGCATCGGTGATCCGTGGGCTGATCTGGAGCGCATCTCCGCGACCCAACGCGATCTGTTCCTGCCCTACCGTCAGCTGGAATCCGCCGCCGGTCAGCGTTCGTCGCTGTATTCCTATGCCCGCTCCATCGTCCGCGCCTCCAAGGAGCGCGCCAAGCCGGTCGCCGAGCGCCGCGCCGGTTACTCGGACGCTGACATCGCGTCGCTGGGCCGTCGTCTGGCGACCGAGACGCCGATCTCGACCGATCTGGAGAAGATCTTCATCGACTTCTGGCTGTCCAAGACCCGCGAATACCTGACCGTCGACAACACCGACGTGAAGGCGCTGCTGGGTACGGAAAGCCCCGAACAGGTCGCAGCCCGTCTGGTTGACGGCACGCGTCTGGCCGACCCCGCCTTCCGCGCACAGGCCCTGGCCATGACGCCGGAGCAACTGGCCGCATCGGGCGATCCGCTGATCAAGTTCGTGCTGGACAACGACAACGCCGCCCAAGCCGTCCGCACCCAGTGGGAAGCCGCCGTCTCTGGCCCGACCAGCCGCGCGGGCGAAAAGATCGCTCAGGCTCGCTTCGCGGTTTACGGCACCAACCTGTACCCCGACGCGACATTCTCGCTGCGTCTGTCCTATGGTCAGATCAAGGGCTGGACCTATCGCGGCGTGACCGTGACGCCCTTCACCGAGATCGGCGGCCTGTATCAGCGCAACACCGGCGCCGAGCCGTTCAACGCTGCAACTGACTGGCTGGCGGCTGAAAGCAAGGTCAACAAGTCGACCGTCTATGACTTCGTCTCGACTAACGACATCATCGGCGGCAACTCGGGTTCGCCCGTGATCAACGCCAAGGGTGAAGTCATCGGCGCGGCCTTTGACGGCAACATCCACTCGCTGGGCGGCAGCTTCGGTTACGACCCCGAACTGAACCGCACAGTGACGGTCTCGACCGCCGCCATCACCGAGGCCCTGCGCAACGTCTACAACCAGCCGCGCCTGCTGCGCGAACTGGGCGTTCGTCGCTAGAAGACGCATAAACGCCTCTCCCTCCCCGTTTCGGGGAGGGTGGTCGCGAAGCGACCGGGTGGGGAGGGCTCGGCGATCCATCAAAGGACCGAGCCCTCGTCGCCCTGCCGTCCCCACCCGTCTGGCGCCACGCGCCAGCCACCCTCCCCGGCCGGGGAGGGAGAGTTTGGATCACCCCATGCGCCCTCTTCTCCTCGCCTCCGCCGCCCTTCTCGCCTT